>Ga0157358_1001509_pt1 | contig 10158 bp, 15 predicted proteins | sample AttcapACBM2_FD_111484 | JGI IMG/M metagenome (GOLD analysis project Ga0157358, IMG submission 111484) | Fungus gardens microbial communities from leaf cutter ant in Botucatu, State of São Paulo, Brazil - Atta capiguara ACBM2 | ecosystem: Host-associated > Fungi > Mycelium > Unclassified ...
AGCACAAATGCTTAGTAAGTGGAATGCTTTGCAACATAGAAGATGAAGGACAAGATATCTAGAACAGAGATAGAAAATAAAAAAATACAGTTGATAGTAAGAAGGTTGGAGAAAACAAAGAAAGAGATAAGTTTTGAGAAAGCAGGTTTTTGAGAATATTGAAAATTTTGAGAGTCAGTATTTGACAAGAACTCCAATAAATTACCACTGAAAAGACTATGAAATTTGTCATATACTGTAAGGGGACTAGTTCTTTTAAACAATTTCTCTTTCATGTTTTTTAGCTGATCCATGATTCATGACCCTTTTTCACATCTATACTTATCCATTCTGGATCTTTTCAAACTATACACCAATACTCCCAACTATCTGGATATGACACTTTTCTGCAACACTCTGTGGTTGTTACAATCTTAAGCTAGAGCTCAGGTTGCACTTAGACAAAGACTTGAGGAAAGGTTAAGGGATGGATTGCAAGTGGTAAAGCATAAAGATACAGGAGAGTATCTATACTATATATACTAGAGCAAAATGAGGAAACAATGTTTGGTATATGAGGTGTATTCTATGAGAAAACTGTTAGGATCAAGCAAGGTTGTAGCACCTACATGAGGTGCTGACTGAGACTACTATGGCACAGCCAATTGTGTCGTCATATCCTTTGCCCTTCTCCATGCTGTATCCTAGAGGCATTGATCATAAAAATACCCCTGTTTCAGTGTTCATGCTCCCATGAATCAGATCAAGATCTCCAACTCTCCTACTATATGCATAGCTACTATCTTTTTGCTAGGGCCTATAATGATTTGTTACCTATTGTTGATTGCTATGAAGTATGGTTCATATGGTGGACCTCCTTAGAACATGGGGATTTGATACCCATTTCTTGCAGTTTCTATATTATGCTTTTAGTCCATGAATGCTGTTGCAACCTCCTTCCAAAACATAGGATCTTGTTCACCTCTGGATTTAAGGGATTGGTGATGTGGTGGTGGCTTGAATAGTCTTGTTTGTGTTGGGCTTTACACAAACTTCATATACTTGAGAAGATTCTTAACTTCATCTGTTATGAAACTTGTTTTTGATGATGAGGATGTTGTTGTAGAAACCTCGTATGGCTTGATCAATATCACTTCCTCATTTTCAATCTGTCCTTCTTTCTTCCTTGTTTCTTCATCCATATATAACTCCTGGATTTCCCAAATATTATCATCCACATATCTATTGCCTCTTTCTTTATAATGATCTAATTTGTCAGCTAGCATCCTTTGAATTTGGAATACTTGTTCGTCTATGTCACTTTGAACCAAATATTGAAGGTCCTCAGATATTTGTGTGATGTTCATGACATTGACTGTCCAATTATTGATACTAGCCATCAGAATCATTCCCTTCATCTCTATAATTGTTGTATTCATTTCTTCCACCATTTTCTTCATGTCTTTTACCATTCTCTAGACATCGATCATTGTCTCTATTCCCTTCAACATCTTGTGGTATAATCTCTCCCAATCTTCTCTTTCTCTCTTCATGACTTGAGCCTAGTCTATGTTATTTAACTTTCTGGAGACATATGGATTTGGGAAAGTGGGTGCTGTAGTGTAGTTGTTGTTGTTGGAGATTTGAGAAGATATTTGGTTATATGAGTGCTTTTGAGAATTTGAGTGATTTCTTTGAGCTGTTGAAATGGAATTTTATCCCCCCTCTTTATAGGTTTCAACTCGAAACTCTTGTCCAATAGTCTTTAATCACCTCTTTTGCATGAGGCAACCCCATTTCTGCTATCCATTGGTCATGTTTATCTCTGTAGCTCTTCCAGTGTACCAGATATTGTGTCTCTCTTCCATGTTTCCTATGCTTCCTGACTTCTTCTACCTCATATTCTTCTTCTTCATTAATAATTGTTGGTGGAGATGCTGGTCCCTCATGTTGTCCTTTGAACTTTGGCTCCACACATCGTGTCAGCAAGTCCTCATTGAAAACATTATGAATCATCTATTCTTCTGGAAGTTCCAGTTCAAATGCTTCTGAGCCAATGTTCTTTGAGATCTTGAATAGATTGTATCTTTTATTATCCAGCTTCTTTGAGGGTCGATTCAAATGGATATTCTTGTTTTCTAGCTACATGTTGTCACCAACCTTCAATCCTTGAGGATTTCTTCTTTTCTTGTCAAACTACTTCTTCATACTTTTCTGTGCTTCCTCCATTGCTTTTGTTACCTGTTCCCAACTATTTTGTAATCCAACAAGGAATTCTTCAACCTGTGGAATTCCCATTTGTATCATGAGGTCCCCTTTCCAAGAATGTCTTCCAAAGTTTAATTCGAATGGAGTTCTTCCTGTTGTTGTATGTCTTTTGTTATTATACTGAAATTCTGCAACAGCTAGCCAATTCATCCAATCATCTTGTTGGTAATTCACATAGTGTCACAGAAATGTTCCTATCTCTTGGTTGATTCTTTCTGTTTGACTATCTGTTTGAGGATGGTATGCTATTGATAGTTGTCTCTTTGTTTCCAGTGCTTTCATGAATTCTTCCATGAATTTTGATGCAAATTGTGGTCCCCTGTCACTTAGAATCTTCCTAGATACTCCATGTAGCTTCTAGATATCATTCCTATAGATCTTTGCTATTTTTTCTGATGAAAAATTTCTCGTTATTGCCTTTAGATGAATTATTTTTGTAAATTGGTCAACAATGACCACTATAGTGTCCATTCCATTCGACTTTGGTAAAGGTTTGATGATATCTATGCTGATTTCTTGCTATGGTCCTTGAGGTATTTCCAATAGGTGTAATTCTTCGGCCTTCCTTTGGTGTTGAACTTTATTCTGTTGGTATTTAAAGTATCACTGTATATATCTCTTGACGTTCTCCTTTAGTCCTGGCCACCAGTAAGTTCTTTTGAGGAGTTCCAGCATCCTGTGTTGTCCTGGATGTCCTACATCCACTGAGTCATGGTTTTCCTTTAGGATTTCCTCTCATATCTTCTTGTTATTTGGAATATATATTCTTCCTTCCACATAAACCACTCCATCTTTTTCCCAGTTAGACCATCTTCTTTCTTCAATGCTTGAATTACTTCTTTTTCTCTTGTGGTGTTTCTCCTAATCTCTTTGAGTATATTGTCTTCTTCTATCCTCATCTTTCTTTTTATCATTGTGATCTCTGCTGTTGTCCTTTGTTGCCATAATTCTTCCTTCAGAAGTTGAACATCTTTGTTGTCCTTCTTTGTATTCACTTGTTTCTTTCTTGAAAGAATATCTGCCTTCGTATTTGTCTTTTCCAGTATATATTTCAACATAAAGTCATAGTCTTGTAACTTTAAATACCACTAAGCTTGTCATCCATTTAACTTGTGAGGTTCTCAGAAGTATTTCAAGTTCTCGTGGTCCGTCCAGACTTCAAAAGGTTCCATTGCATCCAACAGGTATTTTCTCCACTTGGTTAGAGCTTCCACCATTGCTAGTAGTTCTTTGTCATAGATCTCATAGTTTCTTTCTGCTGGTTGCATTGTCCTTAATAAAAATACTATCAGTTTCCATTTCCCATCTTGTTCTTGGGATAATACCCCTCCAATAGTGTGTCCTGATGTGTTTGTTTCCACTCTGAATTTTCCCTCTCTTTTTGGTAAAGAAAGAACTGGTTGACTTGTTATCTTTTCCTTGAGCTCTTCAAATACCTTTTGATGTTCTTCTTCCCATTTCCATTCCTTCTTGCCCTTTAGCTCGTTCAATGGCTTTGCTGTGTGACTGAAGTTATGAATAAACCATCAATAGAAATTGGTGAATCTGAGGAAACTCTTGACATCTTTGACTTTTATTGGTGTTTTCTATTCTTTCACTGCCTTTATCTTCTCTTGTTCCATCTTGACTTGTCCTTTTCCAACTACTACTCCTAGGATGGGGATTTCTTCCATGTTGAAGTCGCATTTTGATCTTTTGAAACACAAGTTGTGCTTTTCTGCTATCTTCAGGAATCTGACCATCTTTTCTTCCAGTTCTTCTATTGTCTTTGCTGGTATTAAAAAGTCGTCCATGTAATTTGCCAATATGTCTTCGTGAAGTAATTCTCAGAAAATACTGTTCATCATCCTTTGGAATGTCCCTAGCAAGTTGCATAATCCAAAATACATAACTTGAGAGGTTCAAATAGTCCTTTGTTGGTTAAAAATGCGGCTTTCCATTCATCCTCTTCCTTGATTTGTACATTGTTATATCTCCAGATTAGGTCCAATTTGTTGAAGTATCTTGCCTCCTTGAGTTTGTTGATTACCTCCCTAATTAGAGGTAATGGTGTTTTGTCTTTTATTGTGATCTGATTGAGTTTCCTATAATCTTGAACCAGCTGTAATGAACTATCTTTCTTCAGAATATAAAAGCAGAGTGCTGCATATCTTGACTTTGGTTCCACAATTAATTCTGCTTTGAGTTGTTTTTCCAACCATTGGTTTAAAGCCTCTTCTTCCTTTAACGTCATTGCATAAGCTTTGGTATTTAACTGCTTTGGTGCTTCTTCTGTCAGATTTACTTCATGGTCCCATTCATGTCTTTCCGGTAGTTTTTTGAATTTATTTTTGTTGAATAAATGTGTAAATGGTCAAATGTAATCTGATAGGTCTTCTAGATTTGTCTTATCTGGTTCTTTGCTAATTTTGCCATTATCTTGTTCTTTATTATCTGTGGCCTTTGTCCTCCTAGTTTTGAACCTAATATCCTTATGTTTCATTATACAACCCCCAGAACATCTTGTAAACTTGATGGTGCCATTTTTCCAATTAACTTCCAGATTGTGTTTTACTAGCCAATTATGCTCTAGAAACATGTCTGTTCCATCCAAGTCTGTTACTACTGCTTTCAGTGTCTCCTTGTGTCCATTGATTTCAATTTCCAGCAGTGCCACCTTGGTCACTTCTTCGTTCTATCTGCATTGAATACTTCAAAAGAGAAGTTTATTGGTTTTGTTTGGATCTTCTTTTTCTTGACCAGTTGTTCATCAATTCTTATGTGTGTGCATCTGGAGTCCACTAGTGCCTTGATCTTTAATTTCTTGCCATTCTTTGTCTTCATGTTTGCTTGCACATTCAATTTCTGTTTGCTCTTGCTGCTTTGGTGATTTGGAATAATGTATTTATTCTGGAAATTTACATGGGAGATCTTTGCCAAAACCCTGCTCTTCTTTCTTGTTGTTTTCATTGTCTAACTCTTCCTGGACCTTTTTCTTTTTCATCATTTGCTTCCCTTTACAATCCCTGGCTATATGTCTTTCTTTGTCATATTTAAAGCATGTTCTGGTTTCTCGTTTCTTCTTCTTTGATTGGCATTCCTTTGCTATATGCCTGTATTTGTTGCAATTGAAGCACTTAGGTTTCCTGTTCTTAAAATTCTCATTGGATTTCCCAATATCCATTGGTTGTTCTCTTCTTCTGTATATTGTTCTAGTACTTGTCTTGTAATCATGTCGTCCTTCTGTGGACTCATATCCTTATCCTACTGATATGATCACCACTTTCCACTCCTTGAGTGTCTCTGGCATTGCTATCAGCAGATATCCTAGTATTGTCTTGATAATATCTTGTTGTACATTCTTCTTCAATAGAAAGATGGCGTGTAGCTTATCTGTGTCTACCTTTATGGCCAATGCATTGAATTCAATCATGAAATCTGCTGTATTCTTCTTTCCTTGCTTTAATGTTTCTATCTTCTATTTAGCATCTGCTGTTTTTGTCTTGTCACTGAATGTTGTCTTGATTTCTTGTACGAAATCTTCCTAATCCTGGGTTCCAGTTTCTTTGTCTAACTCATTGAGCTTTCTTTGTGTGTAAATACCTGCTATACCTTCTCTAAGATAAGCTAGAATTGCCATGATCCTATTATCAGTCTCCATGACCCTGTTGCTTTTAAGGAACAATCTTATCCCTCTCCACTAGTCTTCGAATTTTGTTCGGTCACCATCAAACCATCCTGGGTCTGGTACCATGTTTTTTGGCATTCCTATCTGTATATTCTCATTTACTGCTGGTGCTGGTGCTGTCAAAATTTCTGTGTCCATTCGTTTGTCTTCTCTTAAGGCTTCTTCTGTAATCTGTAAAGATCCTAGTTGTTCTGACAATGTCTCGATATTGTTTGTCCTTCTGGAACTCGTCTTGATTCCTCTTTGTAGTTTACACTACACATGTTTCATTCCTAATAGGTAACTCTGTCTAGTATTGTCTGTATGCACCTCTCTTGCAAGGTGAGCTTGTCAACACTTTACCAAATGTTATAACCTTAAGCTAGAGCTCAGGTTGCACTTAAGCAAAGACTTGAGAAAAGGTTAAGGGATGGATTGCAAGTGGTAAAGCATAAAGATACAGGAGAGTATCTATACTATATATACTAGAGCAAAATGAGGAAACAATGTTTGGTATATGAGGTGTATTCTATGAGGAAACTGTTAGGATTAAGCAAGGTTGTAGTACTTACTATATGAGATACTGACTGAGACTATTATGGCATAGCCAATTGTATCATCATACCCTTTGTCCTTCTCTATGCTGTATTCTAGAGGCATCAATCATAACAGTGGTCTTCCAAAGTCTTCCAGCATTATCTATACATCCACTCATTTGCTTTTCTGTGTTCCAGAAGTACTTGTTCAGCATTCTAGCTCTCTTCTATTTGATTACTCCATTCTAAATTGTTTCTAATTACTTAAGTATTATTATTCCTTGCTTCATCTCTTCTTTCTCTTCTACTACCATCTTGCATGGTAGTGCCTATTAGAGACTTAGGGAATATAACATTTGATACTTATACTTTGTGTTTTCCAATGACTGAAATGGCTTTCAATGAAGATTGTTACATGGCTGAGGGTGTATAAAATGAAATGTTTAAACAAATTAGTGACCTTGATGCTGATAAGATGAGAGATTGCTCTCTTGATACTAATGCATATAGACCTAGATCTCCATCAATTTCCTTGAGTGAAGTTAGAGAGGAATATCATGTACGAGCAAAGAAAGTGAGTGACAGGATAGATAAAGACAAGCCTGTTGTCTTATCCAACAGTACCATTCAACTGGAATATGAGACTCCTAGGAGTTTGTATAGTCAAACTAGCGAGACAGCTAATGTTATTAATGCAGCATGTTAACAACATATCTTAAATAAGGTACCAGCCCTTAACCAACCTGCTGGAAACAACATAGTCAACATATAGTTGAGTTACAATATTAATCAGGCTCTAGAACTAGAGTCATAGGATAGTAACTTTCAAGCAATTTCTCTTTATGGGTCTATAGAACACTTGGTGTCTAATGTCAAAAATATCAAGTACTCTCTTTCTAAGATGTGCAAATACATCTAAGGTAAGTCTATTAATGGTAATAAGGCTAATGAAGTCCAAGATTTAAAAGGTGTTAGCAAAGTAGTATAGAAATTCATATCAGCTATCTATGTATCACACTGGGATAGCTTAGTCATTGACAAAACTAATATGTCCTTTAGAAACAAAGTCAAATCAAAATTCAGTTCCTAGGTTAGCAAACCTCAGACAAGTATTAAAGGCAAAAAAATAGCAAAACCAACTTTCATATTCTCTCTTCTCTCCTATTCCAGCCAAATTACCTAAGGAGGTGAATGAAATCTCCAAATACTTCAAGAAAAATGAGAAAAAACCACAGAATAAATCTTACATACAAGCTTCTTTATTATTTAAGCAGTCCTTGTAGTTGAATTTGTTCTCGAACATAGTTCTGGACACTTTGAAAATCAAAGAATCATTTCCACATCTTCAAAATGAGAAGATAGATCAAGTTCAGAAAATTATCAATAGAACCAATGACAAACCAAAACCTTGCCTGAACATGGCCACAAAGAGCCTCTTGTGAAAACAAGTTATCATACCAATGAACAATAAGGTGGCAAAACAATATCTAAAGAATTTGAGCATACACATTATTAACACAAATCATGCTCTTAAAGATATTAAATCAAACATTATTGCTGATTTCATTCATGTAGAAGACAAAGGAATCATAATCACAATTTACAATGTAGCTAATCCTTCCAATCTTCAAAAAATTGAGAAATATGTAAAGAATTCTCTTATATTTAACACAGACCAGATCTCCTCTCTAAGACTCCTACAATCCAAATTGTACCTCAAGATTGTAGGTATTCTATACATCAGCAAATGTTCAAATATACAAATTTTGTCCAATAAAGTTGAAAGCATCCTTAAGGCCAATCATATCTTCAATGATATAATTCTTGCTTTCAAACCCAGAATTATCAAGGTCTCATCTAAATCTGATATGGCCATTATCTGAATCAATATATGGGACATACAAAATAACTCCAATGCAAAAAAAATTATCAACAGATACTTTAACATGGGAAGCTTTATTGCTATGGTACAAGAAGCAAACATGAACCTGGGAGTCCTGCAATATAAAAATTGCTGGAAATAGGGACACATGGCAGGAGTTTGTCACATTCAAGGGGCCAAATACATAAAATACAATGTGCCTCACTTAACCATTAATCACTGTCATTTTGCTTGGTGTTGCAAGGCTAATGACAAACTAAATCCTTCCAGACTAGAAACCAAGAAAAGTGAACCATACTCCCATTCATTTAAGTGTCTCAACTGCAAAGGTTATCACCAAGCTGATTCAATTGAATGTCCTTTCTGGAAGCACCACTTCAACAAAGAATGGTACTCCAAAGAATATACCAAACTTCAGAAATCTAGGAAGAATTCAATTTGTTCAACCATGAACAATCCTACAATATAATTTTGAATAATTTGAGGATTTTCTCACAAAATGTCAGAAAAAAACAACCTTGTCATAAAGACAATCCTAGAAGTCAACAATAATTTTGACATCATATTCATCCAAGAACAGTCTTAGACAATAATAAGATCAATCTCCAGCTCAGCAGATAGTGAAGGTGTTCTGTTGGTGGGTATTGTTAATTATCCCAACTGGCTCACTTTTGCTAGAGAACCCAATGCAACAAAGAAGTATCCTGGAGTTACTATCTTCATCAATGTCAGACTCATATTATGTTGCTTTTCTTTTTGTAAAGACATTATTGATCATAAAGACATTCTTCTAGCTTCTTTTTTCATCAATAGCAAACTTTTCTGGATCATGAATGTATATTCTGATTTCTCTCACTCTGCAATAAAGTATCTCAAGGATACAGAAATTAACATTTGCAATCTTTTAGTTATAACTGGTGATTTTAACATTTGCAACAGTTTATGGGACCCTTTGTTCCTTCATCATTTGTCTATTAGTGATGATTTTATTATCATTGCAGACTCTTTTAATCTTAATCTCTCAGTTCCTATTAATCAAGTTTCTACTAGATATTCTGACAATAACAATGACTTAAACTCAGTAATCAACTTAATTTTTCTCTAGTATGACTCCACCAAATTGAACAACCACTTAATTCATCTTAATTGGCATCTCATCTCTGATCATGTGCTACTATTGATTACCATTCCCATCACTGAAATAAATATTGACCTTTGAAAAAGAACTATTGCAAAAAATAGTGATAAGAAAGATTTGTTCATTAAGAAGGTTATTGCATCCTTTGCAAAATTGGACATATTAAAAATTTTGGAGAAACACCAGTTGGAGAAAGTTGTCACTGACTTTGCTGACATCATGGAAGCTGTGTGGACAAAGAACTCAAAAATTGTCGAAATAACAAAGCATTCAAAAAGTTGGTAAAACAACAATTGTAACAAAGATTTGGCAAAATATAGATCTTCAAAGAATATTGAAGACTGGAAGACTTTCTGAAAAACAGTTAAAAATACAAAAAGAGCTTTCTTCAATCAAAAAATCCAAGAAATTGCCAATAAAAAGCATGGACCTTAGGAACTTATAAGCTAGGTTAACAAGTACAATCTCCCAGCCATAGAAATAATCCAGTACAATGGTCATCTGTGTTTAGAATTAGAGGATCTTTGGCAAGCTCTTCATTCTTCATTCAACACTGCTCAATTTTGTCAAGTAGATGAGAATGTGTTGAACAAATTAAATCCATATTGCTCTTTGTTGCAGTCATTATTTTTGGAGGAAGAATTTATAAGTGCCATTGTCAAGTGTAATAACTTATCAGCTCCTTGTCCTGATAAACTGTTGTAGGGAC
>Ga0157358_1001510_pt1 | contig 10157 bp, 4 predicted proteins | sample AttcapACBM2_FD_111484 | JGI IMG/M metagenome (GOLD analysis project Ga0157358, IMG submission 111484) | Fungus gardens microbial communities from leaf cutter ant in Botucatu, State of São Paulo, Brazil - Atta capiguara ACBM2 | ecosystem: Host-associated > Fungi > Mycelium > Unclassified ...
GTCTTAAAACAAGTATTATTGCATTTGATATTGCTCAATTCTTTCCTTCTTTGAATTATAGCATGCTTACTTCAATTCTCAGTCACTTTAGTTTTGCAAACTGCATTATAGACTTTTTTTCTAACTATCTTGTAGGTAGATCTACCCAATATTCTTGGAATTCATTTCTTTCTGGAGCCTGTGACACAAATGTAGGCATAGGGTAAAGTTCTACATTGTCTCCTATTCTTTCTACACTTTATATTGCTCCTCTTATTCATATTTTTGAACTTAGAGCTTAGGCTCTTAACTTAGATACTTGTATTCTTTCATTTGTGGATGATAGTCTTTTTATCTCTCAGGAAAAAACATATAATATAACACTGCCAGAGCTTTATAGTAGCTATAGAGTAGTTATAGACTTGATGGTGATGTTTGGCTTGGTCATGGAGCATGACAAGTCAGAGATTTCTCATTTTTTTAGGATGCTTAATAACTCAAACCCAGAGCTAAACCTCTCACCAATTGGTGTCCCTTGTTATATCTCAAACTCTGCAAATTTACTTAGACTTTATACAGAGTTTTCTCTTCTCCAAATCTGAACTCCTATGTAGTGTTTTACTAATGAAACACTTACTTGGAGATCTGTTTTAGTTACTCTTTTTGTTATTTTATGTATTTAAGGCTGGTGACTCCTTTGTAATAGCTAGCTTGATAATTGACTAAAGTTGATGCTAAATCTCCGGTGTTAATAGTGACGTGCTCTACTCCTCTTCTTACAACTCCTTACAAGACCATTCTCTGAAATTATGACCATACAGCTTGTAGGAGACACAACACATAAGTTTAGGTCAAATTCAGCATCTTACAGCTCAGTATTATAAGTGGTGTTTTGAGTTCCCAAATGGAAAAATGACTCAGCTAATCCATAGATCATGTTGAGTGGTCCAAGTATAGGAACTTGGGATATTAAAATGCTTTTTAGAATATTTTCAGCCTCAGAAACCATATTTCTGCCCTCTTCAGCAGCCACCTAGTCATTTCAGCTCATAGTAGATACTTTCTCTTTAGAAAAGTAGTAGAAAGCTTTAGAGGAGACAATTTTTTGGAGAGTTTGCTTATAACCATTCTTGGAGTAGTAAGTATTTTATAGTCAGAGCTTATGCTTTACTCCTCACTTTTTTGTGAGGAAGAGAAAAATAAAGCCTTAGGAAAGAGATTCCTAAAGGCAGAAGAGACAGAAACACTTCTAGAAGAGTACCTTGCAATGTAGTAAGTTTGGAATCTTTCTTTAAAATAAACTCACTTTTCAGCTCTAGAACTAACTCTAGAGAAGAGATTAAGTGAATATGAGAACCTGCCAATGAGTTGAAAACTGTTCTGGATGCTAGGAGAAAGTGTAAATTTTTTAATTGATTTTTCGGATTTTTTGAGTTAACTATAATAATGGCTAAAGAAAGAGAAGTTTTTTTAAGTGCCTTTGCTTTCTCCTCTCAGAATTGACTCTTATCTCCCTTTGAGCCTCTATAAGTGCTCTGTTAGTTTGATTTTCTATTTCTATAAATAGTTTCTTTCTCTTAGTTTTTTTACTCTATTATATCATATTCCTAACTCTAAAATATATCTGAGACATGTCTGACTTTGATACAACATCAAATCTCTATAGTTATTTGGCTTTATTTGTGCCCAAAACTTCATTGGTGGTTTGATACTTTATAATAGACTTAATCAATCCTATTAAATTTCCATGGTTATTTAGCTTTATTTGAGTCAAAATCCACAGTCATCTTTATTTGTTTTTATGATCTAATTATCTCTTTCAAACTTCACAAAATTACTTGGACTTTATGCAAAGTTTTCTTCTTTCCAATCTGAACTTCTATTTAGTGTTTTACTACTGAAACACTTACTCAGAGATCTGTTTACTACTTCTTTTGTTACTTTATGTATTTAAGGCTGATAATTACTTTGTAATAGCTAGTCTGATAATTGACTAAGTTGATGCTAAATCTCTAGTGTCAATGGTGATATGCTTTACTTCTCTCCTTATAACTCCTTACAAGGCTATTCTCTGAAATTGCAACTATGTGGCTCATAGGAGATATAATATATAAGTTAAGGCCAAGATTGTTCTGACAAGTCTGCATCACTAAGCTCATTGTGTAGAGTTTCTACACTCTGTACATGTCTGAGCCAACTTCACAGACTTTCACTTTTAAGTGTGAACTGTATCTAACACTCCATGGAACTCTATCTCTTAATATCTGAGTATTACTAGTAATCAAAGTAACTCACTTAGCAGTTACATTCCAGATAGCTACTTTAGGTATACTAATGTCATATGCAAGTCCATCTGTCTGAAAATTACATCACCGTAGTGATATCACCTTCCAATTATACAAGCCTGCCTTCTATGGTAGCCATCTTTCTTGCAATATGTCTTACAGCAGTGCTGCAACCATCCAGGTATTCTGTCTTTTATAGTGGAGATACTTCTATTCAACTCAGTTTTCCATGATGGAGTTACTCCTATCAGTATCTCAATACTGAAACCTCTGCTTGGGGTAATAAGGGCTATACTACTGAAACCCTGAGTATCTTCTATAGTAAGCATCTGTATATAAGACTAGTAGTTACATTGTAATTCACTAGTCTGATAATTGATGAAGATAAACTCTTATTGAACTCAATCTCCAGTATTCAATGATGACACACCAAATCAGCACTTACTCTCATCTTGGACTTCTTTCTAGTATTTGAAGTTGTGACCATGCAGCAGACAGGTAGTGCAGTACATAAGCTGAAGCCAAGATCATTCAACAAGTTCACACATCTCTGAGTCCATCTTGCAGACTTTCATTCTGATGTGAACTGTGCCTAACAACTAACTAATATATAATCCAGTGGTTTACACTATAGTATGCATACTGAAAATTAACTAAACTAGTACTTTCCTTTCAGTATTAATGATGACACACCTTGTTATCTTCCAGTAGTTTTCCATTTTCTAAGTTCCCAATTTCTGATCCAAAATATATGACTTGTAAAGGTACAACATATAAGCTAAAGCCAAAGATTCTGATCTACTTTTTGTGTTTTCAGATAATGTATATTTACTTATTTTTAGAATTCTGAAATACTCTTCTAGATCTCAAATAACAAGGTATGAACTATGTCTAACAACTATTTTTTTCTACAAAAAACACTAGTATTATTTGAAGCAACTTTGAGAGTCTAATATACTCCTTTCTCAGTCATTTATTTATGAACTCAAACACCTCCCCTTTCTCTTTTCTGAAATTTTCCTTTTTTTAGTACAAATCTATTCTTTAACTCAATTATGTGGTTTTATATTTTCTTTGTCAGTTGTTACATACTGTTCAACATCTGTACTTTTCTTACTCTCTTTCAGTATAAATCACATTCTATTTCATCATCTATTAATCTGAGAACCAAAAAACTCTACATTCCTTTCAAATCTATGAAGTTTCAAATAACAACTCTTGTAATGCTCAACAACTCAGAGTATATGTAGCAGTAGAATATTAGATTACCACTTCTGTATTTAAGAATGTTAGCTACTATATACTGTTCTTTAGTCTAATAATTAACTTGGATTTGTACCACACTTGCCTCCAACCTCTTTCAAAGCTTCTGTCTTCTAAAAATATGGTCTTGTGATGTATAGGCTAGGCACAACACCATCTATTAAAGCTAAGACCATTATCTGCATAGTATTGTTTCTAGTCTCTATCCAATCCTCAGTCACTAAGTCTAACTCTTATTTCTACCTTTTGTGTTACATCCATAGATACTCTTAGTGAGTGTGAATTGTTTATAACATCAGTATCTTCTCATTTTCTTTCTTTTCAAAGACATGGATTCATTCATAGAATCTTAGAGATACTAATTTCTTGGTTTCTTTTTTAAACTTCTTTATCTTTTTTTTCTTTATTTCATATCTCCCATTTCTTTACTATTCTCTTTACTTCTATCGTCTTCTCTCTTGGTTTTTTCTGTATATATATTTTTCTTTCTACCTTTTATCTTGTTCTTTTCTTTCTTCTTTTTTATTTTGTTTTTGTTACCCTAATTTTCTCTGCTTTAGTCTCTACTATTTTCCATACTTCTCAAAATACCTTGACATTTTCACCACTCCTATTCTCCAATCAATCTTAGAATTGTAGCAAGCAAGCCATGGCATTCCTAAGGTTATTCTGTCTTCTAATCACATCAATTTCTATTCTTTCTTTGTACTCTTTATAAAATATATTTACTTCTACTATATGCTTTATTAGGCCTTTCTTGTTGAATGTACTGTTCACATTTCTCATATATATTGGTCTTTCTATTTTCTTAAGCCTAAACTTCTACTTTCTTACAAAATTCAAAACTTATTATTAATCCTGTTGCACTACTATCCAATAACACTTCAATTATAATTCCTTCTTGTATATTTATTCTTTCCAGTACAATATTTATTGTAACTTCTCTTAAAAGGTCTCTATTAGAAATACTATTAGATAATATATTGTCTACCACTTGTTATATCCTATTCTGGCCATCTATCTCATAACCACAGATAACACTTACTTCCTTATCTACACACTCTAAACTCTTCTGGTATGAATTATCTCTCTTCATTTGCTCTTTGATATTCTTGCTAATTCTTTGCCAAACTCTATATACTTTTATCTCCAACACCTGAGAATCACTAGTAAACTATCAGATATGCAAAACCTAAATACTAGTTTTTTCATTTAATATTTCTTTTTCTTTTTCTTTTGATTTTTTTCTAAACTTAGAGTTAGGATTAGGATGATATTATGATCACACTATCACACATCAGTCCCATCATATGACATGGTAACAGTAATAGTTACAAGTTATGAGATCACAGAGAAAGATATAGAAAGTTCTAAAAGAATAATGTTATACAATATGTGTAATATATGTTAATCTTAAGGTGAACACATGGTTGTTTAGGGTAGGCTAAAGAAGTAGTAGCATAAACCATGGCAGTTAAGTATATAAGGTAGACAATTTTGTATAGAGTTCTCTATCGAATTCTCTTGTATTAATCCTAATACAAGGTTTGCTTTATTGACCTACTCTAGGATCTTTAAGTTATAACATAAACCAGAGTAACTTGTTTAATAGTCTCCATTCCAGATAACTATCCTAAGTAGTATATCTAGTATATAAACTATTAGTTACATTGTATTAGCTTTATCCTAAAAATCAACTAAAACTGACATTCTCTTCTAGTATTAGCAATGACACATCTTACTATTTTCCAATATCCCTAAACCTCTAAGTCTTCTTCCAAAATATATGACTTGTAGAGGTGTAGTATATAAGCTGAAGCCAAAGATTATTCTGAACCTATCTTTTGTATTCTTGGATAATATATAACCAACTAAGCTAACTATCTTGGACTTCCAAGATTCAATGAGGCATCTCAGATAATGAGATGTGAACTATATCTAATACTAGTCTACACTAAGCTCAGTGTATCTATTATAATTAGAGTCTAGTTGAGAACTACTAAACTCTTTTCCTTTTTTAAATTGTTCATATTATGATTATCTCTATACTTTATATTTCTTTTCTATTTTACAAATTTCCAATTTCTATAATGTCTTGTTATATGCTTGAATCCTTCACAGTTATGGCAGTTTCTTTCTCTGTCTACCTCTATATATAAGGGTCTCATCTAGACAAAACCCTGTCTATTGCTACTGACCTAAGTTTTTGACTACTGTATGTATTATTTTGACTTCTTCTATGTTAATGCCTACTATTCTTTTTGTCTCCTTGGCCAGATCTGGTATAGGGCTAGGTATGTCTTAGATCTCTCTTAGCTTATTACCAACTCAGTCTGCTTCTTTCTTTCTCTTTAACCTTTCTTCTTTCCTTTTGCTTTCTCTCTAGTGTCTAATTAATTACTTGCTCATACTACTGCTCAATACATTTTGAAGATTACTCTGTCTTCATTAGCTTTTGCTTTATAATACTATTTATCTTTCTCTTGAATTCCTCAACTAATACTCAACTTTTGTATCTACCATTCTTTACTACATGTTTAAACATCTGAACAAATTTGTCCATAGTCTGAGGACCTTGTTCTGCTTTCTTAAGTTCTGCTATCTTTGCTGATTTATCATTTTCTCTCCCAAACTCCTTCTTTAACTCTGCTAAAACCTTTTCTGCCAATTCAAACTTCAATTCTTTTAATTTTAGGTCTTCTAATATATTTTCTTTCCAGATATTTGTTAATTCTTCCTGTATATACATTAAGATTTACTGTACCTACTCTTTTACCTTTTCTTCTTTCATTCTCATTCTGATATACAATTTGCATGCTATTATAAATACTGCTATCTTACTTGTGTTTCCATTAAATAAGGGTGGTTTGGCTATCTCTAGTTAAAACCTATATCTAAGTCTTGGAACTATCTCCTCTCTTTCTCCCTCTTTTGCTTTCTTAGCTACCAACTGTGCTTGTAGTGCTGTTAGTCATTCTGCTTATTGCTTTATTAGAAGTTGCAACTACTCTATTTGATTATATTGACTTATGTAGTAGGGTGAAGGGAAGTTAATAGATGTAGGTATAAGTAATAGTAGTAGTATAGAAGGAGGTGAGATATATAATAGTAAAAGAGAGGAGCTAGTACTTTACTTTCAGACTCATATTTTAAAATCAACAAAATTTCTGTAGATACTAATAGGCCTTCAACTAGTCTTATCTTACATTATCTACTAACTATTTATTCTACTTACTACTGTTCTAATTGAATTTGTATTCTAATATTCCTAAGAAAAGAACTTATAAGCTAGATATCTCCCTACTAAACAATATTGTTACTCTATATGAACAAGTCATAATGGATCTACAGTACATGATTTTTACTTAAAAATGTACAAGTATGTCTATATAGATTCCTAAGCTGAGTTCTCACTGTTTATAATTTATTCTATTCTGGTAGATAAGCACTGCTTAAGCCTATAATCTGACTAGTCTTTTTGACTAAAAACTATGTTACTCTTGATCAATAATGATAAGAGAGAAAGAGAAAGAGAAAGCCTAGTATTAGGTGGTCTCAGAATAAGGTATTAAGTCCTAATATTATAACTTAAGTTCAAAAGTTAGGATAAAAAAAGAACCTTGTATTGATTAATATAAGAGAACTCAACAGAATTCCTAGTACAAGTGAGTCTACTTTATATACCTCTAGAGTATGGTCTATATATGTCTATATTTAGTCTACTCTAAATATTATAAGTTATATATATAAGAGTCATTATATAATATATAATATAATTCTTCTAGATCCTTTTATATCCTTTTCTATATTGTATGATGGTGTGACTGTGACTCTAACATGTAACAGTCATGTGTAATGTTGCATCACTCCTCTTGATTAAGCTCAAATATAAATAGAAAAATAAGAGAAACTAAATAATAAGAGAGGAAAATAGAAAATAGAATAAGTCTACTATTCTCAAGTTTGATAGCAGAAGTTTGTGTCAAGTGTAGTTCTTACTTCAAGCAGATATCTATGATTAGTCATATGATAAGAAGGTTAAATTAAGTTTGGAAACTTATCTAGAAATAGATATGATTATCTACAAAAGTGAATAAAGTATCTGGGTTACAAATAGAATATTTATCTGTAGATGTGTGACTGAACTTTAGATGGTGATCTTGATCTCAAATTATATATTATACTGTTTTCTACTACATAGTTATAATTTTAGATAGAAGACCAAGAGAAAAAGTGGATTTGCTTAGGTTTGAGCTCATAAAAAGAAGTAAGTATCTAAACTAGAGAAATGGTAGTATAGGAGATAACTAAGAAGATATTATAGAGATAGTTTCTAAGGGATAAAACAATCTGGAGTCCAGATGACAAGTTACTAAAAGATGAAATATGAGAAACTAATCCATATACAAGCAAGCATAGATTTGGAAGTATATTTAGAATTAGTTAGAATCTTATCTAAGATTAGGGAGCAGATATCTTGGAAGTCTTAGAATTTAATCTATGACAGTTTGAAAGAAAGGAGATAGAATGATATTGAGTATTAAGAATTCAAAGAAAAAGTAGCAGGAAAGTTAATAGAATAATATATTAGACTACATATAATAGTATTAGCAAATACAGTAAAGCTAAGGCTACCAATATTGATGAGAATCCATATTATAGTAAATGTTAGTAGAGTAGTAAGATATAAAGAATTGATTAAAAGATAAAGAGTAAAGAAATTAAAGCTAGTGAAAATAGATAGAGAAGTAGAAAAATTCTTAATAAAAGAATAGTACAAGAATGTATGAAGTATCTTGTTTACTAGAAAGAGTTTATGATGGAGCATGACATTTGGAAAAAGAAAAAGAACTTAGAGAATATAAAAGAGATAATAACAGAGTTCAAAGAGAGAATAAGTATAGAAGTTAAAAAAGTAGGAGAAGTCAGATAGAGTAGAATAAAAAGACTTTAGAAGAGGAGAACTATTGGAAAAGTACATGGCAAAGATGTTATATAAATAGAATAACAATAAGTTTGAGACAGAGTACTTAAAGAAATTGGAAAAAATTAGTAAAGATAGAAGTCTATTTTTCTAAAAAAGAAATCTTAAAGAAAGATAAGGTTAGAATCCTCAAGAGTTGACTTAGATATTTTCTTCTTTTTATTGCTTTTTCATTTTTTCATTTTTGGACTTAGTTAAGAAAGTGTATAATAAGTTATATATAATAGTTATAAAATTACAAAATTGTAACATAATGTAATAAGTTGGGTTATATTATAACTATTACATAGATATATAGACAAATGTATATAATAATAATATTAATATTTTTCTACTCGTATATTGTAATATAACTAGATCACTTCTGTTCTCAACTTCTTATCCTTTAATATATATATATATATTATTTTCTTTCAACTCCATCTTTTTTCTTTATTCTTTGTTCTTTAAAACTTTTACTTCTGTCTTCTTCACTTTTTCTACTATTTTTACTACTTTATCATTATTAGCTTTTGAATTATTTTTGATATGTCTACTCTTTCTATTATCAACTCTTCTTTTTTATACTATACTTATTTACATAGCAGTCTATAATTCTCCTAAATACTAGCTGTATTTTATAAATGGGTTTTGAGTTATACTAACAGAATATCAGGCATGATTCACACCAGGAAGCAAAATTTACAAAGTTGGCTCAGAAATATATAAAGTATAGAAACACTATGTAATAAGCTCAGTGATGTAGACTTGTTAGAATAATCTTGGCTTCAGCTTATGTGCTATGCCATTTGTCTACTATATGGTTACAACTTCAGATGAGTAGGTCAAGTCCAAGGTAGAAGTGAGTGCTGATATTGGTATGTTGCCATTGAACACTGGGGATTGAGTTTAATAGAAGTTATCTTTGTTGATTATCAGACTAGTAAATTACAGTATAACTACTAGTCTTATGTATAAGTCAGATAGTTAGAAGATGCTCAAAGGTTTTAGTATATAGCACTAAGTAGAGATTTTAGTGATGAAACACTGATAGGGGTAAAATAGGAGAAATTTGCTGTAAAAGACCAAGTTTGATAGAAGTATCTTTATTATAAAAGACTAGATATCTTGTTATTGCATTACTGTCACAGAAACATGTTGCAAGAAGGATAGCCATCATGAAAGACAAGCTTGTCTTATAGATGTTGTAATAACAGCATTGTCATGGGGATATATCTTCAAAATAGGTGGACTTGACATATGATATAGAAGTAAAAACTGAAAAGTATTTCAAAGTTTATAAAACAGATGAAATCAATACTTAAAGAGGTAAGATCTACAATCTAGAAGTCTCAAGATGATACAGCTAAGTATTACAACCAACAACAAGTACTTGTTCTTGTCTGCTACTCTAGTGACAAAGTATTTATTAATATTTACACAATATACACTTCTGCCAAGCTTGTATATTGATATCTTGAACCTTATATGGTGAAAAAGCAGATAAATCCTATATTGTACTATTTGAAGCTCCCACCTATCTTATATTGTTTACAACTAATGTTCAATATTATGAAGCTTACTACAATATTAGAAGACCTAATCTCTAGTAGATAAACAACTTCTTCTCCAAATCTAATGATTGTTGATGGTAAAGAGAAATAGGA
>Ga0157358_1001513_pt1 | contig 10146 bp, 14 predicted proteins | sample AttcapACBM2_FD_111484 | JGI IMG/M metagenome (GOLD analysis project Ga0157358, IMG submission 111484) | Fungus gardens microbial communities from leaf cutter ant in Botucatu, State of São Paulo, Brazil - Atta capiguara ACBM2 | ecosystem: Host-associated > Fungi > Mycelium > Unclassified ...
ACTTGTATATAAGACTAGTAGTTACATTGTAATTTGCTAGTCTGATAATTGACAAAGATAACTTCTATTGAACTTAATTTCTGATGTTCAATGATGACATACCAAATTAATACTTACTTCTATCTCAGATTTCATTTACTCATCTGAAGTTGTGACCATACTGCAAACAGATAGCACAATACATAAGCTGAAGCTAAGATTGTTCTGACAAAGTCTGCATCATTAAGCTAATACTGCAAGCTTTTGCCTTCTAGTATAAACTATGTCTAACACTATACAACTCATCTCCAAAAAATTCTAAGAGAATAGAATGAGATTCTTGAAGGTGATAACTACTCTAAATACTAGTAAGTTTATTCTGATATATTGGAGTGCTACTATATAAGTATAGAATGATGATATTTGAGTAATTAGAAACTATTAAGAAAAGAGAGACTAAAATAAAAAGAGAGCTAGAATATTTAGTAAGTATATCTGAAGTGTGGGAAAGCAGGTCAGTATGAGTATGGAAGACAATAGTATATTACAAAAGACTATAGAAAAACACAGAAGAGTAAGAAAATTTTAAAAATAGGAGTTAGTCAATATATGCAAATGACAGAACAAGATACAGGAATGTAGACTAATTAGAAAATGTGAAAGAGCAAAGCTATAAAAGAGTAGGTTCTCTTATATTAAATTTCTTAGAAGCTGGCCATTCCAACACTACTTTTATCTTTTCCTCCTTTATTTTTATACATAAATTGTTTTCCTCTATTCTTCTCAATATCTCTTTTACTAACTTGTCATGTTCTTCCTTCTCTTCTATTCCTGCTTTTGTATCATTTATAAAACTTGCTACATTCCCAGTATTTATCAAGTCCCTTAGAAGCTTGTTTATTATTGTTTGAAATGTTGCTAGGTCCAAAGAATATTACTACTAGCTCAAACAATCTCTTTAGTGTCATGAAAACTGATTTTCACTTATCCTTCTTCTTTATCTATATATTTTATTGTCTATTCATTCAAATATCTATAGCTCTGAACTATCTACTTCTTTTTATCTTTCTTTTCTACAAAGAACACTGGTGCTGCTTGTGGTAACTTTGAGGGTCTAACATATCTTTATGCATTTGTTTCTATATGAACTCTTACAATTTTTCTCTTTTTTCTCTAGATAAGAGATAAATTTTCTTGGTGTAAATTTCTCCTTCATGTCTATCACATGATCCTAGATATTCCTTGCTAGCATTCAATCACTCACCTTTTTTCCAAAAAACTTGATACACTTGTAGAACTGCTCTGGTATTAACTTCTTTGTCTTCTTTTCTAACATTGTTGTTTCTTCTTTCTCATGCTACATTTCCCACTCTTTCACTATCTTTTTTACCTCTATCATTCACTTCTTTGATTCTTTTTCTTCTTCTTTCACTGTTCTCTTTCCTCTTACTTTTATCCTGTCTCTTTCTTTTGTTCTTCTTTCTTTATTTTCTGCTATCTCAATTTTTCTTATTTTGATCTCTACTGTCTTCCACACTCTTCTAGATATTTATGCTTCAGCTGTTCTCCAGTCAATCTCTAAATTATGATAGGCTAGCCAGAGCATACCTAATATCACACTCCATTTTCTTCTTCCAATCACATTAATCTCTATTTTCTTCCTATGTCTTTTGTAGAAAATATTCACTTTTACCATATTTTATATTATCCTCTCTTGATTATATGTTCTATATATTGGCTTTTCAATTTTTCAGCTTGAATCTATACTTTTGCTAATTCTAAGCTTATGACTAGGCCTGTAACCTCATTGTATAAGAGCATTTTCACTGTTACTTCTTGTTGCATATATTAAATCTATTATTATCAGGAAAGCTCAATTGATATTATAATCCACTTTCTTTTATACATGTTCATTATTAAAATTGTTCTCAAAATTGATTCTTCTACTTATCTCAATAGTTCTGTTTCTACAGTTACAGGCTATGTTCTCAAATTCTCCACAGTTGAAACATCTTTGCTCTTTGTCTATGTTTATAGTATAAAGATTTCTATCTCTTCTATTAGGGTTAGTTCTACTACTTGTGATATTTTTGATATATTTTCTTATTTCTCCCATCTTCCATATATTTGTGGGCTATTACCTCTCTATCTGCATCCTCTTATCTTGTTTCCTTCTCTTTCCATACCATATATTAGATGGCTATTTAGTTGTACCAAAGCCCACTGGTACAGGTAGATATATTACCTTTTGTGGATGTAGTAGATAGTTTTTGTGTAGAAGGCTTGTGCTGCAGGTTTTCTTATGACCTGTTCATATAGAGAAATAGTAGAATATTTTACAAGTTCTATCTAGAGTAGGTATTTCCTTCTTAGAGATATTAGTGTAGAATTTGATTAGGGCAGTATTCAGTAAGATAGTAGATAGGTAGTCAGTGAACAGAGTGAGGTGGATAAGAAGAGTGCTACTAGCTCCTACCAAGATAGAGTTGAGTTTATAATATGAGTTAGAAGAGAAGTCTAGTACAGAATTCACTCTTCCACTATATATATTACTACTACCTATATACAATATAAGTCATCACAAAATAAATTTACATATCATCATCAGATTGCAACAAGAGCAGCTTGCAACAATATAGGCACAACTCCAAGCATTACAGAGAGGAGGAGAAGTGGTACTCAGATCCAATATAGGATTAAATACAGAAGTAGCTAAGCTACAAGTATTTGATGGGATAGCAAGAAAGGTATTGGGGTTTCTAACAGCATGTAAGTTATATATTAGAATGAGAATGAGAGGAGAAGTAGTTGAGAAACAAATTTAGTGAATATTATTATATATAGAGAGAGGATTGGTAGATGTGTAGATATATTGGAAGATTTGGAAGTAGGAATTTTGGAATATAAAACTGCAAGTGAGTTTTTAGCAGACTTGAAGAAAGAATTTGGAAGAGGAAATAAGAAAGTAGTAAAAGTGGCAGAACTAAGAAGATTAGAGCAAGAAGAAAAAACAATAAAGGAGTTTGTACAAGAATTTAGAAGAGCAGTGAGAGGAAGTAAATATAAGGGATAGCCTTTAGTTGAAGAGTTTAAGAAGAATATGAATGGGACAGTACAGCAAAGACTCATAAAGTCAGAATGTCAACCCAACTTCATTGAACAATGATACAAAAGGGCAATAAATTTGGACAGGAATTAGAGAGAGTATAGGTAGGAAGAAGAAAGGTTGAGGGAGTAATGAGAACAGAGGCTACAGGCTTTAAGGTAGAATATACAAGAGATATAATAGCAATAAATGCCACAGCCTCAAGTATGGCTAAGGAGACAAGAGGTTTCTCAACAATAGGTACTAGTAAGGCCTGCTCTAATAGAAAGAGTAGAGAGAATGGATGTGAAGATGATATGCCTAAATTAGTAGGCAGAGTTTGTGTCTTAACAAGACCTATATGCTATAGAGGTAGATTATGGAAATAGAAATTACTATAACTGTGGAGGATTCAGACATTTGGCAAGAAATTGTAGGAATAGAGAAACAGGAGGCAGAATTGGGGAGGGAAGAAGACTGGAATATGGAGGAAACAATAGACAAAGGAGAATGATTAAAGGAGGAAATGGACAAAACAGTAATTTAAATGGGAACAAGAATCTAATAGTCCTTAATTAGGTTCTAGTACAAACATATTTGCAATACTTGGTAGAGTAATGAATAATATATCCTGCTATAGTCTGGAAAATGGGAATATACTAAGAGAAGTTATAGTGAAAATAGGACTAGAGAGAATTGATATACAAGAAGAAGTTATAGTAAAAGCATTGTTAGACAGTGGGGCAACAGGGCTAGTGATAAGTTCAGAGTTTGCAATGAAGCAGGGATTTAAGCTGAAGAAAATAAAAAGACCAATATATATAAGAAATGTAAATAGAATGTTTAATAAGAAGGGAATAATATATAATACAGTGGAAGTAAATATTTATTATCAGGAACACAGAGAAAGGACAGAGATTGATGTAATTGGAGGGCAGAAGCAAAATTTAATTTTGGGAATGCTATGGCTTGCTCACTACAATCCTAAAATTGACTGGAGGATAGGGGAAGTGAAGATGATGAGGTGTTCAGAAGAATGTGGGAAGCAGTGGAGACTGAAGCAGGGAAAATTGGGGTAGGAAAAACAAAAAGAGGAGGAATGTAAGACAAGCAGAAAATAAACAAGAAGAGAAAAAGTAGAAGAAGAAAGAAAGAAAGAAAAGACCAAAAAAAGAGAGGATAGTGAAAGTAAAGAAGGTAGCATAGAAGTGGGAGATTTGGGATAAAAAAGAGGAAACAGTGAAGTCAGAAATAGAAGCAAAAAAGCTGGTACTAGAAAGATTTCACAAGTAGATCTACATCTTTAGCAAGAAAGCCAGTGAAAGGATGTCCATAAGGAAGCTATGGGATCACACTATTGATATAAAGAAAGGATTTGTGCTGAGGAAAGAGAAGGTGTATCCATTGTCAAGAGAAGAGAGAAAAGAGGTATGCAAGTTTATAGCAGAACAATTAAGGAAAAGGTATATTAGACCCTCAAAGTTACCTCAAATAGCACCTGTGATTTTTGTAGGAAAGAAGGATGGTAAAAAGTGTATAGTACAGGACTATAGGTATTTAAATGAATGGACAGTAAAGAACAATTATCCTTTACCTTTAATTTTGGATATTATGGAAAATATAGGTACAAAAAAAGTATTTACAAAGATAGATTTGAGGTGGAGGTATAATAATGTATGAATAAAGGAGGGAGATGAGTAGAAGGTAGTGTTTACTACTCCAGAGGGGTCATTTGAGCCAATGGTAATGTTTTTTGGACTGATGAACTCACCTGTGACCTTCTAAACTATAATGAACAAAATTCTTCAGTATCTTATCAACACTGGAAAAGTAGCATGTTTTATTAATGATATGATAGTGGGGATGGAAATGGAAGGAAAGCATAATGAGATAGTGGAAGAGGTGGTTAAGAGACTAGCAGAAAATAATTTATATGTAAAACCAGAAAAATACAAGTGAAAGGTTAGAGAAGTAGAGTTTTTAGAAGTAGTGATGGAACTAGAAGGAATCAAGATAGAGGAAGAGAAGGTGAAAGATATATTGGATTGGCCAACTCCAAAAGGAGTTAAAGATATATAGAAATTTTTTGGAATTAGCAAACTACTATCACCAGTTTATAAAAGACTTTACAGTGATAGCTGGACCATTGCATAATATGGTGAAGAAGAACCAGAAGTGGGAGTGGACAGAAAAACAAGAGAAAGTGTTTAAAGAGATGAAGGAGAGATTTACAAAAGAACTAGTATTAGCAGTGCTGAACTTAGATAAAAAAATAAGAATGGAAGTGGATGCATCAGATTATGTAATAGGAGGGGTATTATCCATGGAGTGTGAGGATAGAAGATAGCAGCTAGTAGCTTTCCTCTCAAAATCTCTAAATGAAACAGATGTTAGAGTTACAAAAGTTAGACTTTAGCTATTTTTGAATAATGAAATTATACTCTTCTTTTTTACTAAACTCCCATGACAATTTGCTTGGGAGTACAGGATCAATTTTAAGATGTTTTGTCTTTCTGTTAACTACTATATGTAGGGATTACTTGATACTATTTAGACAATCCCAAAATTCAATAATGTTGTTGGACTTATTGAAGAATTTCTTCAGATTCTTTGATATGGTGATAGAGTGTAATTAATATAGATAAATCAACATACCAAAGATCTGTTTGGCTGCTGGGATAGCATTTATAGTAACAATGATATGATTAATGTCTGGTAAATATACAGTATGATTAATCCTACATCTGATAGCAAAGAGTTTAGCTTTAGTAGAGTTGATGTTAGTTGCATAATGAGTGGTTTCAGTGATGATTTCTTGACCTCTGCAAGTATGAGAGATCAAGATAGCTATGTTATTTTTAATACTTATATCTGCTATGATAAGTATGGTGTCCTATTTGACAAGAGAGTCTTTGTAGATGTTGTCCAGTCTGTTCTAATAAGCAGTTAAAGATTCAGGGTCTTTTTGGTTGACTGACAGATAAGAAAACAATTAGAGAAAGAATCAACCAGATGAAAACCTGGAGAAAGTTTTTTGTTGAAACTATTGAAGAAAGGAAAAATTTCATTCAAATGGTTGTTGATGTTCACTATAAGACTCTTGATTTGGATTGCTGTCTAGCCATAAGTTGAGAGGTTGTCATATGGTGAGGTTTGGCTTTCTTGGAATGATGTTCATCTAAGAGGAAGTTAATAGCATGTTGTTTAGAAAGTGATGACATTTAGAGATGGTATTGACTACTAATCTTGTCAAGATGAAAATGAATGGGAATAAGGCTAGCAATAGCCTTTATTCCCTATGAGGGTAATGTCTGAAAAGTATCTGTAATCCAAAGGGCTGCTCTTCTTTACATCTTCTTCAGATCTTTAAGGTAAAAAAGGAAATGAGATTAATATTGCAATAGTTAAATATGTCTTTCCTCAGTGAGAAGCAAAAACTGATTAGTTTGATGTTGATATATGTAATGACTCTTGGATAGTCACTGTCAGAGTTAGCTAATCTTGCAAATGTGATTCAGAAAGGGTGGTGAGGAGCACTAATGATATCTTCTTCCTTCTCAGATATAGAGCTTGGAATTTGATAAATAACTGACTAGAGTAGTTCTTATATAAATAAGATGTTGAAAATTTCTTCTAAAATGGTATCAGTGAGAAGCCTATTCTTGCAAACATTCTGCAAAAAATATTGAGAGATTTCAGAATCATTGTTTGTTCCCACTCATAGTTGAGTTAATTGAGTTAACTCTGATTTCTTGAAGCTCTTGTATTTTCTTGCTATACTATTTCTTATTAAACCTATACTTCCAAAATGGACAGTTAGTACTGTTAGCTTGATGATATCCTTTACAGACAATGTATTTGAATGTGTGAGTACAAGGTTTTTCTTTTGAAGTTTCAAGTCTTAGAGGTTAGTCTTGAGGTTAGCTTTACAACAACATGCTATATCTCTGTAGTGTTTGAGTTTGTGTAGTCTATTGTATTTTTGATATTTAGACCTATATACTCAACATGTAAATGTGGTATGTCCCCACTTCCAGCATTTTTTGCATTGCTGGGATTCATGTTGGTTCCTCTAATAGTAGTAATATGGTATCCTATATTGAAATACCTGTTTATGAGTAATTTAGCTTTTGTATTGTTTTGGGAATCCTAAATATCAATCTATATAACAGCTATGTCTGATTTGGGAGATGCTTTGATAATGTGTGGATAAGATGCTAGGACAACATCATTGAAGATATGAGTGGTTTGAATGACTCTCTCAACAATGTCTATAGTGATGGGGAGATTGGTGTCTTCAACATAATATAGAATGTCCAAAATCTTCAGATAAGACTTTGATTGGGGAAGCCTAGAGCTCATGACATCACTTGAATCTATATCATTCAAGTCCAAGGTTGTAACTATCTTATTAGTTATAACAATGATATCTTTGTTGTCAGATCAGATAAAGTCAACTAAAAATTCTGATTAATACTCTTGAGAAGCCTATTGATGTTAGCAACATGCACATTTGATTGTACTATTACTTTTTCCATGTTTTTTATCCCTATTAGAATAATGATCTGTTTTCTAAAGGGGCCTTTCATGATCATGTTAATTCTAGGTTTATCTTTCTGATTAGACTTGTTGATAATGTTATGTATTTCTGAAATTTTATTAACAGATAGTTTGGGAAATGCATTCTTGATTTTGAAAAAGTCCTTAATGTTGCTCTTAGAAGTCTAGATATATAAAGGCCTTTTGTTCTGATTGTTTGAATTTAATGTTTGGTTATCTTTGAAAAATTTTGACTTGGCCAAGATGTTTTTGCTAGGCCAGGGAGAATGGGTAGAGGGATCCTAGAAATATTCACCTGTTTACTTTTGTCTTCTTTCTTTGGAACTGTGTTGTTAGAAGATTTTCTATTGAATTATGTAGAAATACATTGCCTGAAAGATTTTTGGTTCTTGTTAGCTGCTAATTTATCCCAGCCAGATTCATAAATAGCTAAGATAAAGTCTTATGCTATAAAGCCAAACTCAGAGATTTGAGAAATATTCTCAGTAGTCTTGTTTTCTAATTTGCATTGTCTAATAAAGGCTACAATTCTAAGAAGTGAGCATATAATGTTTTTGACATTACCTTCCAAATATTTATTTATACCAAAAATAGAAATAGGATAGAAGTTACCATCCTATAACTGTGGATCCACAGGCTAATTGACAGCATATGGAATAACTATTGGTTTTAGACTATAAGTAGTAGTCATGTTGTTTATTTCTATAAGGTAGAGAGTATGAGTAGGTTTAACTATTGGTACCAGATTAGTAAAGTTATTACCCCCTTTCTTGATAGTTACATAAGAGAGAGATAGGTTTTAAAGTCTTTTATCTTCAACTTAATCTACCTATATAGGGCTATTAGCTAAAACTTAAACTCTATTTACATAGGCTATGAACAATATGTTGGATTGTATGGACAATTTCCTAGAACTATTAGAGCTAGTAGAGTTTGACCTACCTCTAGATGTATCTATTTTGATATCTATTAATACTGTTATAAAGGGTGTTCTTAAGTTGTTTTGAGAATTTGTGGTAAAAGAAAGCAATATGTTTTCTAAATCTCTGTTGAGTGCTATTATACAAGATAGTAGTATTAAAGGAAAAAGTGATGAGCTATTATACTTGTAACAATATGATGTTATGCTATAAGTCTAATCCAAAGCTCAAAATAAGAAAATAAATAGAAATAAAAATAAAAATAAGAAAGAAAAATAAAATAAACTAAGTCTATCATCTTGAACTCTAACACTTGTGTCTTTTTATCTATTTTTTATTAGGGCAACTAGCAGGATTTATAAAGTTATATAGACTTTTACAAACTCCAAGAAAACCTAAGATTTATTAAATATGAATTACAATGGTATAGCTTACCTCCAGGTAAACTAAGAGAATAGATAAGGTTTATGAAAATAGAAAGTATCCTATATACCTATATTATATATTTCAAACTTCTGGATCAGCTTCTTTATGAGAAATGACAAGAACAGCATAGTCAGAAGTATTTCTAGCAAGAACATCTAGAATTTTAGCCCAGAAAAAAAAGATAGTTACTACTAGTAATAAAGGATGAGAAGTGACAACAATAAATAGAATTGGAATTGAAAAAGATCAGTAGTAGAGAACAATAGGATTTAATAGGTAAGATCTGTGGGATTGGCAATAGATTTTAGTATTCTGGGGTTGAAGAAGACTATATAGGCTTTAGTAGTGGTGCTGAGGTCAAAAAAACTAGTCTGTTATATGCAAAGTTCAATAATATCAAAGCCTTTCTCTATTTCCAACCTCAATCAAAGCTTGTTTTTTATGAGAGCCTTATTTTTATAATATGTTCTATGTGGCAGTGTTATACTCTGTCTAAAACCTTATGAGTGTTATGGGATGCTTGAACACTAACAATTTTTATTTTTCTTTTCTTTTATTTTTCTGATTTTATATTAATTTTCTTTTGATTTTCTTTTCTTTTCTTTTATGGACGATGAAAGAGGTATGTGACATTGTAGTCACATGATCAGTCACATGATGTGACATCATAGGCCTAGAAGATGGTAGAAGGATCTGGAAGATGATGTCAGGGCACATGGAGTACACATAGTGGTCTTGAGTAAGGAATGAAGCAGATATGAGGATGAAGCATGGACATGAGGGCAGGGTTAATTATTGGTAGCACAGACCAACAGGTAATTGTATAAATAGGACTCTAATTTAGCAGAGACTCCTTATTGAGTTCTCTTATGAACTTCTCACACTATATCCATTTAAGAGATTTACTCGCTGTGAAATTATTTGTCTTTGTAATAAGTGGTTGCTACAACAATGAGCACTCAGTCTTCTATGATAGAGTTACTTTTGACTAAACTTATAACTGATCTCTATTAGTATTTTATTACTAAAACCTCTACTTGGGACTATATACTAAAACTACCAAGTTTTCTTTTTCATATTACTTATATATAAGACTAGTAAGTATACTGTATTTTGCTAGTCTGATAATCAACTATTTTAGTTAACTCTGTCATAGTATAGTAAGGTATAGGAAAA
>Ga0157358_1001514_pt1 | contig 10144 bp, 10 predicted proteins | sample AttcapACBM2_FD_111484 | JGI IMG/M metagenome (GOLD analysis project Ga0157358, IMG submission 111484) | Fungus gardens microbial communities from leaf cutter ant in Botucatu, State of São Paulo, Brazil - Atta capiguara ACBM2 | ecosystem: Host-associated > Fungi > Mycelium > Unclassified ...
GATTATCTTTCTTGTTCTCTCATTATGACATGATGCCCTATATGCTGTTCTGGTTGTCAAGATGTTTGAAAGGCTGAGAAGCACTGGGGGCACACTCTTAATGCATGTAGGTCTGGCCCCTTCCCCACCTTGGTAGAGGACTGTGAGGACACATCTCAGACCCCATGGACTTCTGCTGAGTACTAGGAAGAGTTAAGTGATTGTTTTCACCTGACCCAGTGATGCCCTGAACCTTTGGCCCTAAACCTCCATGTAGCAGCTACTCCTTTCCAACATCTCTCTGAGGCCTTCTGCCAGAACTAGGTCAAAGACAATGTCTCTGTTATCCTCCTGCATGTTTAGCAGTTCAAGTCAGTCTTCATCTAGAAAGATTTTGATACACTTCTGGACCACTGCAAGTGGGACCACATCATCAAACTAGTTCCTGGTATGGAGTCCAAGACATCCAAGGTATATCCCTTGTCCCTTATAGAACAATCAGAGCTGGATGTGTTTATCACTGAAAACCTCTGCACAGAACAAATACAACCTTCCAAGTCCTCCATAGCAGCACCAGTCTTTTTTATCAAAAAAAAGGATGGCTCTCTTCAGTTGGTACAAAACTACAGGATGCTTAATGCAATAACTATCAAGAACAAGCACCTACTCCCTCTGATCTCCAAACTGGTCACCAAACTCCAAGAAGGTTGCTACTTCACTAAGCTAGATGCCTATTGAAGATTTAACAATGTTTATATCAAATCTGGTAATGAGTGAAAGGCAGTCTTCTATACAAACCACAGACTTTTTGAACTTTTGGTGATATTCTTTAGTATGACAAACAGCTCTGCTACATTCCAGACCATGATGAATGATATCTTTTGGAACCTTATAGTAGAAGATATAATGATAGTGTATCTGGGCATTGAAGAAGCATTACCAAGCTGTCTGTAGAGTAATGGAGGTTTTAGCTAAGTACAAACTGTTCTTGTGTCCTGAGAAGTGTGAATTTGACAAACAGTAGATTAAGTATCTAGGTCTAGTTATTTTAGAAGATCAAGTCAAGATAAACCTCATAAAGATAGCTAGATTTTATAATTAGCTCACCTTACAGAACTATACTATATTGCAATCCTCCCTTAGTTTCATCAATTTCCATCAGCAATTTATCTACAGATTTTTGACTATTATATGTTTTGTTTTTGATCTCACTGATAACAACAGCAAATGCAAACCAAAAGATGGTGCTTGATACTCTGGAGACTGCTATCACTTCTATGCCTATCCTAACCTCTCTGAATACTACTGCTATCAAACTTTAAGTCAGTTTCTTTTCATATTCTTCTCTTTTTATTTTCTTCTTATTTTCTATTTTATTAGAACTTAGTTAAGAGATGGTTATGTTACTGTCACAACTGTCACATGTTTGGTTATGGTCACATTATCATATGACATAAAAAAACATAGAAAGTTTTAAAACAAATAACATCATAATAGTAAAGATACTGGATAGTTTTTTATACTAAAAACTCTATTATGCTCTCTTATATTAATCTGTTATGATTGTTATCTCATGTATGTAGCAAGGACTAGAGCTAAGGGCAATAACAATATGATCAGCTATGCCACAGTTGTTTCAGTTAGTGCCTCATATAGTAGGCATTGTTTCATTGCTCTTTTCTTATGGTTATATGACTCATAGACTTATATATGGTAGACAATCTCTTCATGTACAATTGGTATATATAATGTAGAGTACATTTCTATATCCTTATGCTTTACTAATTGATTCTATCCTTATCATCTTCTCAAGTCTTTGCCTAATTTGCAAACTGAGCCAAGCTTAAGATTATAACATTTGGTAAAGTGTTAGTAGGCTCACCTTGCAAAAGAAGAGTACAGAAGTGGTTAGTCCACAAAGAATGATTGATAGTTTAACTATTGGGAGAAATGATACATGTGTGGTTAGTCCACGAGAAACAAAATGAGTCAATATCAGAACAACAATATAGAGGTATTATCAAAATGACTAGGATCTTTACAGATCATGAACAAAGCCTCAGGAAGAATAACAGAGTACACAGACAATATGTCAACAGCACCAGTACCCATACAAGAGAACAACAGACAGGCCAGAGTGCCTAAGAATATAATCCCAGATCCAGAATGGTTTGATGGAGATAAAACAAAATTTGAAGACTAGTAAAGAGGGATGAGATTATTCCTTAAGAATAACAGGATCATAGAGACCAACAATAGAATCACAGCAATTTTTGCCTACCTTAGAGGGAGTGTAGCAAGTATTTATGCCTAGAAGAAGCTCAATGAGCTGAACAAAGAAGCAAGAACCTAAGATTGGAACAACTTTGTACAAGAAATCAAAAGAACATTTAGTGACAAGACCAAGGCCGCAGATATAGAATAAAAGATTGAAATTTTTAAACAAGGAAAAAAGAATATGGCAGACTTCATAATAGAGTTTAAAGCTCTAGCCATGAAAGTAAACACAGATGAGTTATATACAATATTTTTACTCAAGAAAAACATACAACAAGATATCATCAAAACAATATTGGAATACCCACCAATTGCTGCACCAGAGTCACTCAAAGAATGGAAGGTAGCAATAACATTAGTAGAATAGAGATATGAATTTACAGAAGGATATCAGAATTACCAAACAGAGATAGGAACAACATATGGAGAACAAGGTTTATCTATAGAGATTGAAAAATCAAATGAGAACTTCAAGAATGGGAAACAAAAGTATTTCAACTGCAATATATATAAATATATAGCAAGAGACTACAAGAAGCAGAAGAAGAAGAAAGATACTCAAAAATGTTATGAGTATAGAAGAATAGAATACATTGCTAGAAATTGTAGAACAAAGCAGAAAATGAAGAAGCAAAGTGTTCGAAAAAAAAAGAACACAGATAGCAAAGAAAAAGACAAGCAGAAGAGTTTTGGAGAAGATCCCAAGTAGGCACAGTACAAGGGATTAATATAACTAAAACTTACAATCAATATATTATTCCACAACAATAGAACAACAGAGAGAGAGAGAGTTAAATGTGCAAGTGAATGTCAAGATGAAAAATAGCAAGAAATTATGGATAGAAGCATTAGTAGACTCTGAATGCACTCATACAGGAATTGATAAGCAACTGGTCAAGAACAAGAGAATACAAACAAGGCCAATAAACTTCTCATTTGGAGTGTACAATGCAGATAGAATAAAAAATGGAGATGAAATAAGAGTGGCACTATTGGAAGTTGAAATTAATAGATATAAGAAACATATCAATGCAGCAGTAACAAATTTAAATGGAACAGACATATTTTTAGGACATGACTGGTTAGTTAAACACAATTTAGAAGTAAACTGGAAAGAAGGCAAGATACAACTCACAAGATACTTCAGATTATGTAGGATGAAACATTAAGACATTAAGTTCAAAACTAGGAGAAATACAGGCAGTTGAAACAAATGACAAGGACAAATTGGATATAGGCAAAAAACTAGATTCAACAAACCCAGAGGATCTGCTAGATTATATTTGACCATTCATGCATTTATTCAATAAGAAGAAATTCAGGAAGCTACTAGAAAAAAGAGAATGGGACCATGAAATAAATCTAATGGATGAAGCACCAAAGAAACTTAATTCTAAAGCTTATGCAATAATTATAAAGAAAGAAGAGGCTTTAAACCAATAGTTGGATAAACAGTTAAAAGCTGGACTTATAGTAGAATCAAAGTTAAGATATGCAGTACTATGTTTTTACATTTTAAAGAAAGATAGGTCACTATGTTTGGTTCAAGATTATCAGAAACTTAACCAGGTCACACTTAAAGATAAGACACTATTACCATTGATAGGAGAAGTTATCAACAAGTTGAAAGAAGCCAAGTATTTCAACAAACTAGATCTTATCTGGGGATACAACAATGTATGGATTAAAGAAGACAAATAGAAAGTAGCATTCCTAACAAATAAAGGTTTATTCAAACCACAAGTTATGTACTTCAGACTTTGCAATTTGCTAGTAATGTTTCAAAGGATGATGAACAGTATTTTTTGGAAATTATTCCATAAAGGAGTATTGGAGAATTATATGGACAATTTTGTGATACTAGCAAAAACAAAAAAGAAACTAAAAGAAAGAAAGATCTAATTCTTGAAGATAGTAGAAAAGTATAACCTATGCTTTAAGAGATCAAAATATGATTTTGATATGAAAGAAATTCCAATATTAGGGATAGTTGTGAGTCGAGGACAAGTTTAGATGGAAAACAACAAGATAAAAGCAGTCAAAGAATAGAGTATACCTACTAAGGTCAAAGAGATGGAAAGTTTCTTGGGATCTACAAAATTTTATTCATTAAGAACTTCAGCTATACAGCAAGACTACTCAATGAGTTAAAAGGAAAAAAGAAGTGGAAGTGGACAGAAGAACACCAAAGAGTATTTGAAGAACTCAAAGAAAAGATAACAAGTCAACCAGTACTTTCCCTTCCAAAGAATGATAGTAAATTCAGAGTGGAAACCAATGCTTCAGAACATGCAATAGAAGCAGTTCTCTTATAGGAACAAGAAGGAAAATAGAAACATATCACATTCTTATCAAAGACAATGCAACCAACAGAAAAAAACTATGAAATCTATGATAAAGAACTGCTAGCTATAGTAGAAGCATTTACAAAATAGAGACAATATCTGTTGCATCCAACAGAAAAATTTAAAGTTTGGATGGATCATAAAAACCTAAAGTATTTCGAAGAACCTCACAAGCTCAACAGATAGCAAGCTAGATAGTATTTGAAATTACAAGACTACAACTTCAAACTTTATCATATTCCAGGAAAGATAAACACAAAAGCAGACATCTTATCAAGAAAGAACCAGGTAGACACTCAAAAAGATAACAAGGATATACAAATGTTGAAAGAGGAATTATGGACAAGAAGAACAACAGCAGAGATCATAATGTTGCAAGAAAACAAAATAGTAGAGGAAACCAACTTATTGGAAGAGACATGATGAAATCAGACAAAGTAGAAAGAAGTAGTTCAAGAATTGAAGAAGGAAGATGGTCAATCATGGAAAGACAATGGAATTGTCTATATAGACAGACAAATCTACACTCTTAATAACAGAAAACTATGATCCTATGGATATTGGACATCCAGAACAACAAAGAATGTTGGAACTAATTAAATAGAACTACTAGTGGCTAGGCATAAAAGAAAACATCAAGAAATATGTTCAAAGATGTATTAAATGCCAGCAAAATAAAGTTCAACATTAGAAGAAAGCAGGAGAGCTACATCCACTTGAAATACCACAAGGACTATGGCAAGAGATCAGCATAGATATTGTGGGGCCACTACCAAAATTGAATGGAAAAGATACTATTATAGTAATTGTGGACAGATTCACAAAGATAATTCAACTAAAGGTAAAAACAATGAACATATATTTAGAAGAAATAGCAAAGATCTACAGAGATGAAATCTGGAAACTACATGGAGTACCAAGAAGAATTCTTAGTGACAGAAGACCTCAGTTTGTATCTAAGTTTATGGAAGAACTAATGAAAGTATTGGGAACCAAGAGAATGCTATCAACAGCATATCATTCTCAAAACAATAGACAGACAGAGAGGATGAATTAAGAAATTGGAACTTTTCTAAGACACTATGTTAACTACCAGCAGAATGACTGGACAGAATGGATTGTAGTAGTAAAATTCTAATACAATGACAAAAAACATGTGGCAACAGGACAAATGCCATTAATACTTAACTTTGGAAGACATCTATGGAAGAGCAATTTAATAGTACAAATGAAGTTTCCAAAATTGGAAGAGTTTCTTACAGGATTACAATGAAGTTGGGAAAAAGCTACAAAGTCAATGGAATTAGCACAAAACATCATGAAGAAGCAATTTGATAAGAAAAGACAAAATATACAAGGACTCAAGGAAGGAGACAATGTGTGGTTAGAAGCTAAAAAAATCTAGTCAAACAGACTCTCAAAAAAGCTGGACCAGAAAAGATATGGACCTTTTAGGATCTTAAAGAATATTGATCAAGAAGCATTTCAACTGGCACTTTCAGAAGGATGGATGATTCATAATGTGTTCAATAAGGACTTGTTGACATGTTGTAAAGAACCTCAATTCCAAGGACAACATATGGAGCCAGCACTACCACCAATAATTATTAATGAAGAAGAGAAATATAAAGTAGAAGAAGTCAAGAAGCAAAGAAAACAAGGATGGAGAACTCAGTTTCTGGTGTATTGGAAGGGTTACAGGGATGAACATAATTAGTGGATTGCAAAAACAGGATTGTCTTATGCAAAGGAGGTAATTGAAGACTATTAGACAAGGATTTTGAGTCAAAACCTATAAAGAGAAAGATAAAATTCCCATTTTGACAATACAAAGCAAACACTTAATACTCTGCAATGGCTTAACAATTTACAACTTCTTCCAATCCATATATATCCAAAAGACTTAACAACATAGAGAAAACAAACTTGTTCAAGAAAGAACATAATGATTGGACAAGAATTTATCACAAATTGCTACAAGGCATAGAAACTATGATCAATGTACAGAAATAAGTTTGAGATATTGTAAAGCTAGTGGAAGAAACAAATACAACAATTATGGAGATGAAAGAAATGATTCTGAAAGCCAGCAATAATGATTAAACCTTAAATGCAGCAAATATTTTCAGCATATTTGACGATTTACAAAGCCTAGTTCAAAGTATTATAAAAAACAGAGCATATCAAGTTCAAAGATTGTTAGTGGACAAATTGGACAAAGGGGAAATAACTATGTGGATAACAATATCAAGGAAATTCAAGAGTTATACAAAGAAGAAAGTAGAAGGCAATGGAGAGATGAAAAAGAAAAGGGAATTCAAGATGAAGAAGTTTTATTATACAAACCATATGAGATATCAACAGAATTCAGTTCAACACAACCAACATTTATACAAGACAAACTCAATAACTTGGAAAAATATATGAAGTTTATTCACTCATCTGCCAAAACCTAAACATTTACCCCATCACTCCATTATAAATCTATTTGACTAAAGAGAGAACAGGATAACTAGTTCTGGAAAGAATTGACTATAACATTTGTGGAATAAAGATAAAAAACAGAGATCTTATGAAGCAGATTCCTGATATCCATGTATTAAGAAGGACTATTTCACAAACTCTACTTTATAGCAGTCGATATGAAAGGACAATATTGGTCCTAACAAGAAAATAGTGGCCATATATGTTATAGGTGAACTCATATTGTTGGACTGATTCATGGGAACATGAAAGCTGAAAAGAGGGTATTGTTATGATTGGTATCTCATATATACAGCAAGGACTAGGGCTAAAAGTGATGACAATATGATCAGCTGTGTTGTAGTTGTTTCAGTCAGTGCCTTATATAATAGGCATTGTTTTATTACTCTTTTCTCATGGTTATATGACTTATAGACTCATGTATAGTAGATGATTTCTTCATGTACAATTGGTATATATAATGTAGAGTACATTTCTGTATTCTTATGCTTTACTAATTGACTCTATCCTTATCATCTTCTCAAGTCTTTGCCTAAGTTGCAAACTGAGCCAAGTTTAAGATTGTAACATAATATACAAGATTTTTCTTGTGCTTTAACTCTTGAGCTTAAATCATAATAACTATACTGTTTTATATTGAAGTGGATAGCTTAGACTATGTAATAAGAGCAGTTCTTTCCCAAAAATCAAAGATAGATAGTGAGTAATATCTAGTCACATTCCTTAACAAGTTTCTTTCTCCTATTAAGTGTAATTACAAAATATATGATAAGGAAATGTTAGCAATTATTCATGCTCTCAAAGAGTGACAACATTTACTTTCTAGAAGGTATACCAAACTCTGTGAAGATTTAGACAGACTATAAAAACCTAAAGTATTTTATGATAGCTAAGAAACTTAACTGCAGACAAGTATAGTAGTTGTTATATCTAATAAGGTCTTGCTTTGTCCTGCATCATTATTTAGATAAGTCTATAGAAAAACCAAATATACTATCTCAGAAACTAGACTATGGTGATAGCTTATGTGATAATGAGAACATAGTTTTGATTAAGCTAGAGTTTCTAATAATATATACAATGGAAGATCTAATATTTGAGGAAGAGGAATATAGTCTTTTGATAGACATCTACTGAGATAACTGAGCTAGCCTACAAGAAGAACTAGTAGCTTATACAACTAGAGAACTTCTTCTGCCATTCTTCAAGTCAATATAATTTTTTGAGTGATTAGAGATAGATAGGTTGCTTCTTTTTCAAGATAAGGTCTATAACCCCAATGTTCTGGACTTATGATATCATATTATTTCCCTTTATTATAATTCAAAGATTTTTGAACATACTAAGCATTAGAAAACTCTAAAACTAGTGTTACAGAGCTATTGGTAGCCTTATATGTCTAGATATATTAGCTAATATGTTGGTACTTACAATATTTGTGTATGGACCAAGTGTCACAAACTTCATTTAGCTTATATCTCCACAACCAGTAGACCAATTTTCACAAACTAAGTTGCACTAAAAAGCCCCAAATGAGGGCTATCTGCACATATGTGGGATATATAAAAGCAAGAACAAACAACTGAGATATCAGGTCATCAGTAACTGTAAAATCTTTATTTGCTAATATCTCATAAATAACTAGATGGATTTGCATGATCAAAGTTGTGTTGGAAAGTACTCATCAAACTGTTTCCAATAATATATGGTATATTACATAGCAATAAGCATTGATAGAGATACAAGCATATCAATGTAGTAACATAATTAGTTATCTTTTAAAATTAGCCTGATAGCTGCTATAACAGATGACAGCTCCTATTAGGTATAAGTTTTGATCATGTGATGAAAAAAGCTTGTGCATAGACCATCACTCTTTTGTATATATACTTCTGTGTCTGAAAATTAGACCTCAGACTTAATAATATCAATTTACATCAATTATTTCTGTTGATACTACTTATCATCTATTATCATTATTTTCTTATACTAAACTTCTGAAACACCATTAAGTTTAAGCATCACAACCAGTGAGTAGCTCATTTGTGATATTTACATAACACATTCCTCTACTAAGTTGTCTTATTGTTATCTTAAATCTTATATAATAGAAGGTAAGTAGAACCTGTGTTATATTATATTGAACTTCCAGCCATACTATAAAGACTATATCTGGTGTTTTTAGTGGTCAAACTCACTGCTGCTCTTCCAATGACCCAATTTTTAGAAAACATTCTATCCCTTCAGACTTAGTTATCATTAATAAAGAAGAAGAGTGAAAAATGGAGAAGATCTTGGACAGCTACTGATATTTGATCAAGTAAAAGGGTTTTAGCCTGGAAGCAAATTTATAGGAGAATACTACAAATATATTTATTTCCAATTATGTAGCTAAATTTCACCATTTCAATTCCATAGTTCTATGGTTTGTTTGTTTGGCAAACTTTCAAAGTATCAATTTTTGACTAGTGTTTCTTGCTTCAAGTCACAGAAATTTAAGAGGAGAGTAAATATAAAGAAACTTACCATTTTGTCAACACTCAAGACTCAAACACCACTAAAGTCTGTAGTATTTTTCTCTTTCTATCTGCAAGTCTTGAATACTACTGCTAATCTCACAGAGTTTGCTAAGTCAACATCTCTATCTTACTGTAGAAACTTTCTCAGATACCATCCCCAATATCATGGTTGTCAGAGTAGAAAACAGAGAACTTCAATTATTTTCACTTTCTTTCTTATTTCTTTTTCTTTTTATTTTTCCTTTTCTTTTTTACTATGATTCTACTGTTTTATCTTTAGAACTCAGGGTTAGAGTTAGTCACATGTTACATGGAAGAACATAGAAGGGTCTGGAAGGATGACATTATACAACATGACTAATACATGTTGGCCTTAAGGCAAACACATAGCTATTTAGGGTAGGCTAGAAGTAGTTAGTATTATGAACTTATTCCTTAGGGTTGGAAATAAGAACAACTCTTGTATTAGAGAAATACAAGAGAACTCGATAGAGTTCCTAGTACAGAGTAGTCTACCTTATATACTAATACCCATGGTCC
>Ga0157358_1001515_pt1 | contig 10142 bp, 8 predicted proteins | sample AttcapACBM2_FD_111484 | JGI IMG/M metagenome (GOLD analysis project Ga0157358, IMG submission 111484) | Fungus gardens microbial communities from leaf cutter ant in Botucatu, State of São Paulo, Brazil - Atta capiguara ACBM2 | ecosystem: Host-associated > Fungi > Mycelium > Unclassified ...
GAGGATATAGCGCAGCAGGCTTACAATAATGCCATGGCGCCGTGGGGAACGGGCAGCGCCCTTCAGCAGGGCATCAGCGCGGCGACGGCGGCCGTTTCGGCGCTGGCGGGCGGCAACATATCGGCAGCGGTAGCGGGCGGCGCGGCGCCGTACCTGGCGGAGCTGATACATAAAGCGACCACCACCAAAGATGCGAACGGCAAAGACGTGGTGAACGTCGGGGCGAACCTGATAGCGCACGCGGTGCTGGGCGCGGCGGGTGAGTATATCGTGCAGCAGCTCTGTCAGGAAGTTGACCTGACCGTGCAGACCTGAGCGAAGAGCAACGTCAGACCATCAGCGCGCTGAGGACGCTGGCAGCGGGTCTGGCGGGCGCGCAGGCCGGGAAGAATGCGGTTGAGAATAATGAATTGTTAATACTACCCGCGCCAATACCTGTTCCAGGACTGCCGCTGAGTTCGGGAGATAAAGTCGCTCAGGATGCTAATAAAAATATTGTTTCGTATCTGGATAAGGCATTTAAAGGATACGCGACAGAGGAAGGCACGCCGGCAATGACGGACGGTCCTTCAGTCGTTGAGGCACGTGATGAGGCTGCAAAATCACGCGATTCGAATGTGGCTAAGCATCTGACAGATGAGCAGAAGAAAGAGCTGAGTGGCCCAAGGTCTGGAACAGGAACACCACCGCCAGAAAACGATACGGAAAATTGGAAGAGAAAAAAGTCGATAAGCTGAATCAGAAGCAAGAAAGTGCCATGAGAAAAATCGACAACCTGATTAAAAATCTTTTAAAGATCATGACATTACAGGTTCTCTTAAAGATATGGACAACAATCCCCTTCCCAAAACTAATGGAAGTAGGGAAAACTGGAGCCATATGTAAAAGATGCAAGATACCTTTAATGGTTCAAGGAATTGTGCAAACACGCTAAAGAATGTTAATAATCCGGAAGCTCAGGCAGCTTACGGAAGAGCAACAGAAGCGATTAACAAAATAGAATCGGCGATCAAAGGGTACGGCATATGACAACGTTTAGGGATCTATTAATAGCGGAAGGCGGTAATTATGAGCCTAACACCAGGTCGTCTCTTGATGAGTGGTTTAACGGTATCGTAGATGCGCCGCTTGATGAGTTGGATGTTGGGGATATTGCTCGGGCTATAAGACAGGATCTGTTTTTAGTTCATGTATTACCAAGAGCAGAATCGATCTTGCGAGAAGATCCTCTAGCCGGAGATGATTACGATGGGCAATTAATATCATCAATCGCATCTTTAAGTCACAAGGAAGCAAAAGGTGTTTTATCTTCTTTAAAAAAGATAAGTCATATTTTAAATCAAGTAGATAAAACTACTCTGGACAAGCAGTTACTGTTAGAAATAAAGAAAATAGATAATTTATCTTTTTGTGAGTGATACAGACCCCCGGCCAACTTTATAGGCGCAGGTCAACTGGCTAAGGGTATTACTGCTAAGCCCTAAATCCTCCCAATTCCCGCCGCTGCTGACTGGCTTCACACAGTGTGTTCCGGGTGGCCGAATCGGTGACGGTGGAGATCCACAGGCCATCGGGTCGGAGCGTGAGCTGTAACGGCGTGTCAGGAATAAAACCTGGCCCGGCTGGTATGTTGCCGCTGATCGACAACGCTGGGATCGGTTGGGGTGTGAAGGTGATGTTCATGCTGTCCCTACCTCCCTGCCACGATCTGCCTTAATCAGGTGTGGAGTGCGCGGGGTCAATGGTCGCCTGGTCAGCAGCACGCATCGGCGTTCCTCTGATAGTCAGTAGCTGGCTGAACGCCCATAAACATAATGCGGGAGACTATCCGCACCTGTCCCGGAAAGCCGCAAAACTCACCTAACCCCTGATAAGCGGTCCGTATACGGATCATCTGCATTATGTCGTGCGCATCCGCATTGGGCTGTGGGGTGGGGCCGCCGTCCCTGCCGATACTGGCACAGTGCAAATACTCGGCCAACTCCAATCGGTTTTCGGCCTAAAAGGCTTCCGCTTAAAAGTTGATGTTCGCCCAGGCGTGGTTTGTCTGCGCCAGGTGGTGCCATGCGGTGAAGCAGAGTGTCACTGCTACCGTCTCACCAGTCGACGCCTCCCATCCTGGTTCAGGGCTAGCATGCACATCCAGCGTTCCGTCACTGGCGGATCTCGTCAGCCCACATCCAGCAGACCCTTCGTCGGCCACAGGCAAGCCCTGTTGCAGGACCGCCGCTGAGTGCGGGAGCAAATATGCTGCAGCCAGCAGGTGGTGCAGAAAAGAGAAACGAGCAGGAAAATCATGACTCCTGAATAAACTCATAAGGAATGGAGTTTGATAACCACACGCCGTTCTCAGCCTGATAAAAACGAAAGCCTTTTTCATACATATCCAAAGCTTTTATCTTTAGCACTACAGGCTTACCGTGACGTTTTCCTACCTGAATCGCTGTAACTTCGTCAGACGAAAGATGTACGTACTGGCGGGACATAGGGATAAGACCCTGCTCACGAATGGCTTCTATAAAGCGGTCGGCTGTTCCATGATATAAAATAGCTGGAGGCGTTTTCTCCTTATAGGCTATATCAACCTGTTGCGTTGAATGCCCCTGTGCTGCCCGAATGCGCAATCCATCTTCTGAAAGAGTGAATCTCTTTTTGTCACTGCTGGCAACAACCTCCTGTATAATCGCGGTGCTAAGTAAATAACCTTGTTGCCCTGCGCAAACAATAAGGTCAGTCAGCTCCGCCCATCCATTTTTGTCCAAAGTTAAACCAACGGCCTCTGGCTGATGGCGCAAAACGTAACTCAAAAACTTACTTATATCCGTGTTGTTTTTAATCACAATAATAGCCTCAGGAAAATTCCATCATTTCAGTGGAAGGCAACATAATACCGGGCTGTCTTCTCCAGTACGGATAAATAACCTTTCCTGTTCTATCGTAACCCGAACCTGGGCTTAAGTATATTGAGGTGCAGCCGCTTAATAACATGATTTCCAGTAAGGTGGCGCATGCTTTGTCAGGGCAGGCGCCGTGCGCCTGAAGAGGAAGCTCTGGCGCAGCCGCCCGACAGGTAAATCGCCAGGTACAGAATCCGGATAACAAAGCCTGGTGAGGCGCTATTTATTTAGCCAAATATCAGCGCGGGCAATGTGCAGTGCGGGTCATTTATAAACTAACCATGCTGCCGCGTCCCAACTTTATAGATTGATTAAATGATAAGGCGAACCTGAAAGCGTATGCAGTGCCGGACACGGCGCAGGCTTCGGGCGGGGCGGCGGCTATTTTATCGCGCAGCAGCTCTGTACAGGCGTGAACCGTAAGGCAGCTTTATTCGGGCGTCAGGCGTAAAATCTGAGCGAAGTGCCGTGACAAAAGGTACGCTGCTGGCGACGTGCAATGCGATAAGCGGCATAAGTTCTTAAGACCATCTGTCACCGATCCCCACGCTCTGTTTGAGCTCAATAAATCAGGTTTATTCTTAATTCAACTAAAGTACGGTTGACCTTTCTTGAAAAGTGATTTCCTTTATTGCTGCTTTAGTTTGGCTTAAGTTAAGTTAATGCTTCTTTAGAGGTTACATAAAGTTTTGGCTTGCCCGCTGCAGGCACAGTGCCTACCGCTTCAACCTGAAATGCAGGCTTCAGTAAAAATCATTTTTCTATATTTTTTATATTATGTTGAATTATAATGTTTTTATGTTTATTTTTCACGCCCTGCTGAACCCAAGAGAGTATCTACTCTTTCGGTTCAACCTTTTTTGCTCTTCAGAAAAGGTTAATATTTGTACTCATTTCACCCATCATAAATAATCTTAACGTAAGTTTTATGTAAGTTTTCCTGCATTTTTTCTTGAGATTTTTTATATCAGGTGCATAATGTGCGCATCGAAACGCGATGCACATAATTTGTTACAATATTATTGATGATATTGTTTGGCATATGGAAGAGCCTGGCGTGCGCAAAAAGGCTGTTTAAGCGTCAGTAGATACGGCACTGCTTATGCGATGGCAACAAAGGGCAGAACACGAAAGATTCCCTTAAATGAAAATGCTCGGGTAGTCAGCGGCTTAATCTCGATGTGAAAAATGCTGCCTTTTGGCGATAAAAGCCATCAATGAGCCGATAAAGAAAACCTGACGCGGAATATGATGCAGGGTTGCCTGTCTACAAAAAGATGATGCACGAACATTAAAAAGCCATCTGGTTAACACGCAATACAAATAACCGGATAGCTCAACAATACCCGTCTGACACGTAATAATTTTTTGATGACGTGTCGACACTACAAACAGCATAATCCCTCGCAAAATACAGGGATTAAATCAGATCAGTAAAAAAAGGAATTAAAGATGAAAGTAAAAGTTACCGCATTAGCGCTGCTTTGCAGCGGCCTGTTTATCAGTACCGGCGTAATGGCTGATAATCATACCGTGTCAATTGGCTATGCACAGAGCAAGGTTGAAGATTTTAAAAATATCCGTGGCGTTAACGTTCAGTACCGCTATGAATGGGATTCACCCGTCAGCTTAATAGGTTCTTTCAGCTATATGAAGGGCGACGACAGCTATTCTGAAGGGAGTGACGGTTTTGATGAGGACGATTGGTATAAAGGCAAGATAGACGTAAAATATTACTCGTTTATGGCTGGCCCTGCATACCGTATCAATGACTATGTCAGCCTTTACGCGCTGGCCGGTATGGCGCATACCAAAGTGGACGATAAAACAACGTACTTTCAGGAATTTTCAGAAGAATACAGCGAAAGCAAAACGTCGTTTGCTTATGGCGCGGGCGTGGTCATTAACCCGACAGAGTCTTTGGCCGTTAATATTGGTTATGAAGGCACCCGCGTTAAATTTAGTGATGACGTTGCGATAAACGGTTTTAATATCGGCCTTGGCTATCGCTTCTGATTTGGTTCTGCATGAATCCCGGCTAAGGTCGGGATTTTTTTTGCGAAAAAGAGCACTGTAATAAAACGGATTTATTTAAGAGCAGGTGAAACAGATGTTTTTTGGCGACCCTTATCGCTTTGCGATTTTTGTTGAATGTATTCCTGACTGGAACCCTCCGGACACCGCTTTTTATAACGGCTTTTTTTATTACAGCATTAACGGCAATTTTTTTCCGCAGGATGTAAGAACGGCGACGCTTTGCGTGGACGTCAATACACTGCTGGATCCCGCCCATGCTCTTTCTACGCCGTCGCTAAATGCGGATGTTTACGCGATGCCCGCGCCTGAAGCCTTCAACTCTTTATACAGCCTGACCTGGCCGGAAAGTAGGGCAGAAGAAGAATACCCGGAAGGCAATAACCTTTACCGCGCAGAAACAGAAAATATTTCAGAAAGCGGCGTGTCTGTCTTTGCCGTCTCCGATGGTCTGATGGTCAGAGTGCTGGCGGCTAAAACGCAGCGCCTTGTACCTAAAGAGCAGGGTGACCGCTATGAATGGGTGGCTGAAAGGAAACTGACCGTGGCTGAAGCATGCCTGCCGAAAAGTGAACTCAGCGCTATTTTGCAGAGGATACAGGATTATTATTCCTCTCTTTCACGTTGATCCATATTATTCTGTCTGTTCTGTCTGTTCTGTCTGTTCTGTCTGTTCTGTCTGTTCTGTCTGTTCTGTCTGTTCTGTCTGTTCTGTCTGTTCTGTCTGTTCGCTCAGTTCCTATTAGGTGAACAAATTGGCCTGGCATTCCTCTCCGGTTAAACAGTGCTGCTCCGCCAGCAATATACGGCCCGGCGAGAAAATGCATTAATCGTATTAAACTTATTCTAAGCCACCGGCACAGGCTGAATCCGCTATGGACGGAATCGCCACACGGCGCGGCTCATATACTTTCCCAACATCCCTGTCAGCCCTGCCTGTTTCGTTCACTCGACGAGTAAAAATAACCCGTACTGCGGGTGAGACAGAATCGGCTACCGTATCTGACTGGTCAGCCACCCGTTATCCACTAAACTCATTAAGGTAGTTGATAAATTCCCTTCATGACGGCAAGGAGAAAGGTATGTCTGAACAAAGTGAAATGAGTAACGTGTTCGCCAGTAAAATGCGCGACGCCGATCTAAACTTCATTGCTAACATTGCCAGCAAACTGGGCGTGGGCCTGGGCGTTACGCTGTTTGTTAAAGGCGCTCTGGTAACGGGGAATACCATATCCGGTAAGGAATACTACGAAAAAATCGCCGAGTTCTTTGGCGATGCGCAGGAAGGAACCGTCGATCACGCCATAGCGAACTATTTCAAGCGTACCGGCGAAGAGTATTACACGCCCGAAGATGATGAAGCGTCAGTGCCCCTTAATTTTCTGCATCTGACAGATGTGGCCTTCCGGCTGGGATCGGAAAAATTCTCGCATCACAAAAATGGTCTGCTCAGGATAAAAATCGAAGAGATAGATGGTTTTATGCTGGGAATATCCACAAACGATGAATAGGGTTGTCGCAAAGGTCTGTAGCGGGTCGTCAGTAAGCCGTTGAGGAAGGCGGCACCGCTTACTGAATCTACCGGCAAATAAAACCCTGCCGGTAGATTTTCAACGGCCGCCGCGCGGCTTTCCCGTCAGGCGGCGTTTTCCAGCACCTGGCCCATAAACTCACGAACCCACTTTATACGCAGCTTACGCTCGCCAAGATCGCGAATAAACTTCAGCTTAGTCGGGCCATCCAGTCGCCAGTTCTGCGGCTCTTTCTGTAACAGGCCAATCAGCCAGGCCGGGTCAGCTTTGTTTTTCTCCGCAAATTCGATAAAGCCGCCTTTCTCGCTCGCTTCAACACGCCGGATGCCAATCTTTTTCGCCAGCAGGCGCAGCGTGGCGATATCCAGCAGGTTGCGCGCCGGATCCGGCAGCTGGCCAAAGCGATCGATCAGCTCTACTTTCAAATCGTCCAGTTCGCCTTCCTGCTGCGCGCTAGCAATACGCTTATAGAACGACAGGCGGGTATTCACATCCGGGATATAGTCGTCCGGCAGCAGCGAAGGCATGCGCAGTTCGATATCGGTCTGACTGTTGGTCAGGTCTTCCAGCGAGGGCTCCCGGCCTTCCTTCAGTGCGTCTACAGCGTTCTCCAACAGCTCCATATAGAGTGAAAAGCCGATGGTTTCCATCTGGCCGCTCTGATCTTCGCCCAGCAGCTCGCCTGCACCACGAATTTCCAGGTCATGCGTCGCCAGCGCAAAGCCAGCCCCCAGATCCTCCAGTGAGGCGATCGCTTCCAGGCGCTTGTGCGCATCGGTAGTCATCGCTTTTGGATGCGGGGTCAGCAGCCAGGCATAGGCCTGATGGTGCGAACGACCGACGCGGCCGCGCAGCTGATGCAGCTGTGCCAGGCCAAAATGGTCGGCGCGTTCGATAATAATGGTATTGGCCGTCGGGATATCAATACCGGTTTCGATAATGGTGGTGCACACCAGCACGTTAAAGCGCTGATGATGAAAATCATTCATTACCCGTTCCAGATCCCGCTCGCGCATCTGCCCGTGTCCCACGGCGACGCGCGCTTCCGGCACCAGCTCTGAAATGCGGTGCGCGGCTTTTTCGATGTTTTCAACATCGTTATAAAGGTAATAAACCTGGCCACCGCGCAGCACTTCACGCAGGATCGCTTCGCGCACTACCAGATTATCGAACTCGCGCACAAAGGTTTTCACCGCCAGACGACGGGCAGGCGGCGTGGCGATAATCGACAGATCGCGCATGCCGCTCATCGCCATATTCAGCGTGCGGGGGATCGGCGTTGCGGTCAGCGTCAGAATATCGACGTCGGCCCGCATCGCTTTGATACGTTCTTTATGACGTACCCCGAAGCGGTGCTCTTCATCGACAATCAGCAGACCCAAATCGCGCCATTTGATTTCGCTTTGCAGCAGTTTATGGGTGCCGATCAGGATATCGACTTTGCCTTCGCGCGCTTCTTCCAGAATCTGCGCCTGTTCTTTCGCACTGCGGAAGCGTGAAAGCATTTCTATACGCACCGGCCAGTTAGCGAAGCGATCGCGGAAGTTATCGTAATGTTGTTGGGCGAGCAGGGTGGTCGGCACCAGCACCGCAACCTGCTTGTGGTTTTCTACCGCAAGGAAAGCGGCGCGCATCGCCACTTCGGTTTTACCAAAGCCCACGTCGCCACACACCAGGCGATCCATGGCCAACGGCTGGCACATATCGCTGAGCACGGCGTTAATTGCCTGCGCCTGATCCGGCGTGGTTTCAAACGGGAAGCTGTCACAAAAGAGCTGATACTGATCGCGATCGTGCTTAAAGGCAAAGCCCGCTTTGGCCGCGCGCTGAGCATAGATATCCAGCAGCTCGGCCGCTACGTCGCGGACTTTTTCTGCCGCTTTCTGCCGCGCGCGTGACCAGGCGTCGCTGCCCAGCTTGTGCAGCGGGGCGTTTTCGTCCGCGCCGCCCGCGTAGCGGCTGATCAGATGCAGGGAGGAAACCGGCACGTACAGTTTGGCATCCCCCGCATAGGTCAGCATCAGGTATTCCGCCGTAATGCCGCCGGTCTCCAGCGTGGTCAGGCCAATGTAGCGGCCCACGCCGTGCTCAAGGTGCACGACCGGCTGGCCCGGATGCAGCTCCGCCAGGTTGCGGATTAACACGTCCGGGTTGATAGAGCGACGCGTGTCCTGACGACGGCGACTGACGCGTTCGCCCAGCAGATCGCTTTCACAAATCAGTGCGCGATTGCGCAGGGTATCGATAAAGCCGTGTTCGCTGGCGCCCACAATCAGATAAGCGCCGGGCTGCTCTGCCTCATGCAGTGCATGAAGGTTTTTTGGCACCAGCTTGATACGAGCCAGCAGTTCCTGAAGCGCTTCACGACGGCCTTCACTCTCTACAGAAAAAATAACCGGGCCGTCGAACGATTCCAGAAAGCGACGGAGCGTATCCAGCGGCGCCTTTGCCTGCGCCTGCACCGCCAGGTCGGGCAGCGGCTGATAGCCCAGGTTGGTGTTGACGGCTTTCTCCGGCAGCGCCTCGTTTTTCAGCTGCACGCGCGGCCAGTTTTTTAACTCGCTAAAGAGTTCATTGGTGCGTAGCCACAGTTTTTCCGGGGGCAGAAGCGGGCGCATCGGATCGACGCGACGGTTTTCAAAGCGCGTCACCACTTCCTGCCAGAAACGTTCCGCCGCCCCTTCCAGATCGCCGGTATTAATCAGCAGCGTATTGGCGGGCAAATAGCTGAACAGCGCAGGCAGCGACTGTTCAAAAAACAGCGGCTGCCAGTATTCGATGCCGGAAGGCAGCGTCCCTTTACTGACCTGTTGATAGATGTGCTCGGCCTCGCGGCGGACGTCAAAATGCTCGCGCCATTGCGTGCGGAACAGTTCGATAGCCGCTTTATCGGTAGGGAACTCGTGCGCCGGCAGCAGATTGATCGCCTCCACTTCTTCCAGCGTGCGCTGGCTGTCGACGTCGAACAGGCGCAGGCTGTCGATTTCATCATCGAAAAAGTCGATGCGGTAAGGCTGTTCGCTGCCCATCGGATAAAGATCCAGCAGCGCGCCGCGCGTGGCGTATTCGCCATGCTCCATCACCTGGTCCACATGACGATAGCCTGCCTGATCCAGCTGGGAACGCAGCGTATCGCGTGACAGCCGCTGGCCTTTACGCATCACCAGCGCATGACCGTGCAGGAAACTGTGCGGACAAACGCGCTGCATCAGCGTGTTCACCGGCAGGATCAGCACGCCTTTTTCCAGCATGGGCAGGTTATAAAGGGTGGAGAGACGGGAAGAGATGATTTCCTGATGCGGCGAAAAGCTGTCGAAAGGCAGCGTTTCCCAGTCGGCCAGGGTCAACACCGGCTCATCGGTAAACTGCCGGATTTCATCCTGCAGCCGCAGCGACGTTTGCATATCCGGCGCGATGAGCATAACGGGGCCGCCGTGTCGCGCCAGTATTTCGGCACATTCCACCGCGCAGGCGGCACCGGTTAATTGTCCCAGCTGGCGCTGGTCACCTGCTTTTGCTGGCAGGGTATATCGGGCTTGTTCAGGCATAATCAGTCAGTCGGTCTCTTCACATAAAGGGAGAGCAGAAAACGACGCGTTTCCTGTTCGGCTAACCGAGTATACCTCTATTTCGGCGATTGTTGGGTGTAGTGCATTCTGGGTCGGTCAATGTTTGCCCA
>Ga0157358_1001516_pt1 | contig 10131 bp, 8 predicted proteins | sample AttcapACBM2_FD_111484 | JGI IMG/M metagenome (GOLD analysis project Ga0157358, IMG submission 111484) | Fungus gardens microbial communities from leaf cutter ant in Botucatu, State of São Paulo, Brazil - Atta capiguara ACBM2 | ecosystem: Host-associated > Fungi > Mycelium > Unclassified ...
GCTGGTGGAACTACGCCGCTATCGTCAGCCATAAAAAAACCCGCAAACGCGGGTTAACTTTTCAGCGTAAAACAGTGGACTGAACGCTTAATTACAGGGCGTCAGTGAGTTGATCCACGATCACCTTGCCCCGCAGATCGGTCTGCATAATGCGGTAATTAACCGGCCATGAGCGGCGGGTGCTGAGTTTATCGAACAACGTCACGCCGCCTTTTTTGACACCCTGACGGTTAACAATAATCCATTCGGTCACGTCTTCCTGACCACGATTTTTCAGGCTCACCGAACGTTGTTCGATTAACTGATCTTCAACTTCAATCTTTAAATAGTCTCGTAACATAATTTCTATCTCCTGGTAACGCAGGTCACTATATGCCTTTTGTTAATCCGTTCAATCGAATTTATTTATCGATACTTTCATCGACAATGTGACCTGCCGCAAGCGAGACGACAGATTTGTCCATTTCAGCCTCATCGATTCCCCGTTAGCATGATCCTGCTGTACACACCCGAACATCGAAAAATGACGTGTTCAGTATGAGAGAAACTCCGATTAGCTCGCCTCTGGCGGGCTTTTTTTTGTTTTCAATCTGATGCGAATGCGGGATTTCAGGGCTGGTCTAGACTTAAGGGACTGGGACAAAAGGAGTGAAATATGTTTAAGCACAATACGAATGAAGAACGTAAGAAAGAAGGTGATGTCAGCAAAAGTCTGCCCGAAGCCGCGCCACATGCCGGTAATGCTTATGAGGAAGATGATCATCCCGCCACGGATGCCCCGAAAGATCATGGTGAAGTGCCGCGTAAAAACGATGACAGCCAGGATGATAAGAAAGATCCTTATAAAGCAAGCTGATGTGCGAGAGGCGCGCCCGCCGGGCGCGCTGCTTACAGTTATTAAATTAATTCTTCTGGAATGCGTCATCGGCATATAATCCTGAAAGTTAGCGAGTAATACCATTATTCCCCTTCTATCCTCTTCCCATTGAAGTTACACACTCGCGAGAATCCCCCTGACTCTGCTGAATAAATCCTGAGAACGAGCCAGCGTGCAGCACTTCATGAATGCGTTCGCGCGTAACCGTAATGGCCACTCTCATTCTCTGCTGGCTGTCAAAAGGTCCGTTCCGGCATGCGCTGTGTTCAGGTTTGAGTAACGCTAAATGTTGTAATATCAGATCCGTTTAGCTGAGTGACTCAATCGCAGCAATGTGGGTATAAATGCCGGAAAAATTTAATGAGAATGCATGTCATGAAAAGAATGATTGTTGGCCTGAGTCTGGTTCTGCTGGGCGGATGTGTGGATATGGGACGGGTTGGGTTGCACCCGGATACGAAAACCGCTTATTTCGACGGTCATCCTTATCAGGTTGAATCCTGTCTTACCGTTGCGGCACAGGATCGGAGACTCTATCTGGAGCAGGATGATCCGCTGCCGAATGGCGAAAAGCGGTTTAACCTAGTGCAGGATAATGAAACCGTGGCCTGGGTTGAAATTGCAAAATTCAGCCATCATCAGACTAGCGCGACATTTTACTATGACCCGAAAGCTCCGGATATCAGTGCATCTGTTTCAGCGATGATCGCGGCGTGCAAAACATCGCTCTAGTGGCATCCTAAGAATGGCATGGTAAGCCGCTGATGGTAAGGAGAGCAGTTGTCAGGTCAGCCGGAATACAAGCGCTTGCCTGACAACCTCCATCATTCTTCCCAACGGGATTGTTAATCAGACCCATTTCAGGATTGTGACACTCTCAGGAGTATGCATTACCTATTTAGCTGGTTCGCAATCATAGTCACCCCGGATACGGATCTGACTCTGGCTGGTGCGGACGATTTCCGCTCTCAACAATCCCTTGCCATCGCGCGTCGTCTGCTCCATATCCACCATTCCCGGTGCTTTGCTGTTTTTCACCAGTAATTTGACTGTGGCGTTGTCGTAATTGCCCTTCTCTTTCGCAAACGTCACTTTCTGGGTTTTTACACGTTCCCCGTTCACTGAGAACCAGCCACTTTTATCGGTTTTGAGATTGAACGGCCCGCACTGCGTGGCAGCAAAGGCTGGAGCTGACAAGCTGATTAACGAAGCGATAAGTATGGTTTTTTTTAGCATAGGGTGGCGTCCTGCTGATGGGGGTTGAGTATCGAGCCAGAGAGTTTATTATCTTCGGGCTTAATGAGGAAAGTATAGCTAACGACATGGATATTATTGCCTACAAGCCAGCAAATCCGCTGATTGAGATGTCAAGGTGAACCCTCAAAGCTGTAAAAGCTGTGTCAAGTGAGGGCATGCGTAAACTCCCTGACATTGAGGATCGTTTAGCGCGATAACTAATTCCTGATCGCAAGCGCTCGTACATAATGACTTATCAAAAAATCCGTTATTGTTTAAAATATGCTCATTTCTTTCCAAGAAGCTTGTAAGCATTTTAATAAATGGTAAAATCCAGGAAATTTTTTTCAAGGAAGGGTTTGTGTCAACAACATCGACCAGAAGTCAGGCAGTACGGTATGCCTTAGTAGGACTGGCAAATACTGGCATAACAGCCCTGTTTATATTTATCCTCATGCACTGGGGAGTAGGTATATATGCATCCAATGCTGCGGGGTATATAGCTGGTATACTTTTCAGCTTTGTGGCTAATTCACTATTTACTTTTTCTGCTAATCTTTCAATAATAAGATTTGCGCGTTTCTTCATGTCAAGTCTTTTTTGCTGGATGTTAAATATCTTAGCAATCAAATTATTCCTGATATTTGCTCCCTCGCATGCATACATTGCGCAATTATTTGGCATGGCAATCTATACTGCCGCTGGATTTCTGATTAATAAGATATGGGTAATGAAAAAATGAATCAACCTACGTTAGATATCTTAGTTCCTTGTTATAACGAGGAAGATATTTTTTCTTATTGCCTTACAGAACTTCAGGGTGTTCTGAACAATTTGATTGCTCAGGAGATGATCACAAGTCATAGTTCAATAACATTTATTGATGATGGCAGCAAAGACAAGACATGGAGCTTAATTAGCGAGGCTTCGCGTCAGTCATCATCAATAAAAGGTATTAAACTTTCATGTAATCGCGGCCATCAGATTGCTCTTCTTGCAGGATTACACGAATCAGATGCAGATATAACTATAAGTATAGATGCTGACTTGCAGGATGACACAACTGTTATCGAAAAAATGGTAAGAGGTTACCTCGATGGATACGATATTGTATACGGTGTGAGAAGTGACAGAAAAACTGATACCGGATTTAAGAGGCATACAGCTGGCTTTTTCTATAAAACGATGAACTGGATGGGTGTTAAGCAAATTCCTAACCATGCTGATTACAGACTGCTCAGTCGAAGGGCATTAGATGCACTCCTGGAGTATAAAGAGCAAAATCTATATATCAGAGGATTGGTACCCCTGGTTGGATTTAAATCTAAGAAAGTTTTTTATTCCAGAGCAGCACGTATAGCCGGTGAATCTAAATATCCTTTAAAAAAGATGCTTGGCCTTGCTATCGAAGGAATAACCTCGTTATCGGTGACGCCTCTTCGCACTATTGCTGTTCTTGGCTTTGCTATAAGTATTATTTCGATTTTCGCCGCTCTATACGCTTTGGTTGAGAAATTTAGTGGCAATACAGTTGAAGGTTGGGCTTCAGTAATGATAGCAATTTTCTTCCTTGGTGGAGTTCAAATGCTCTCTTTAGGCATTATTGGTGAATATGTGGGAAAAATTTACATGGAAACCAAAGAACGACCAAAGTATTTTATTGAAGAAAAGTGTGAGCAGACGGATGCACGTCAGTAGTTAGAAAATTAGCACTTTAGTGGAAGGTTAATTATGAAAACCTGCAATTGTGGCCAGCCTGGTTACCCTGGCGATGACTATGGTGCTTTCTGTTTCTTGTCTTCCCTCCTGGATTTTTGATTTAACGTCATCGAACATTCCTTGATAACGCCCACAAGTCAGGCAGGCAACTGTCTGAGGGAGGAAAGTGCGCTCTTGCCTGAGACACTTCAGTCGCTTTACATCGCATGCTTACATACTACTTAACACCCTACCAAGCTTAGCGGGAGCTTCTGAAAAAAAAGCTTTCAGTAAAGTTTAAGAGATATTCCGCTTCAGCCCGGCTGCATTTGCCAATAATCTGCCTTCCGAAAAAGTCATCAAAGTGAGTAAACCCCACCGTCTCAGATGAAGAGATAACAATCATCGCGAAACACCAATCAACAGGGAGCATACGACCCATCCTACCCATTCCCTGGCCACTATGAAAAAAATCGTATGCTGCACTATCTTTTTTTAACGCGTATGTTAATGATATGATAATCTTTACTGGCTAACATTCAATTTTATAAAAATAAACATTAGGGTACGCAGTGGGATACTACAGACTTTTACTGGCGGTGATGGTTCTCTTTTCTCATTGCGGCCTTAAACTGCCAAATTATAATCAGGGTGTGACTGCTGTAGTCTCATTCTTGATCATAAGTGGATACGTAATCACAAAATTAATATCTGCTAAATTTCCTTCTAAAAGTGATATCAAGTTATTTTATGTTGATCGATCCCTGAGGCTTTTCCCTCAATTTATATTTTATATGATAGTTACCACTTGCCTGTATCTGTTTTTTGACGGCACATCTAAAGTTAATGCAACTCAAATTTTAGTAAACTTTACGATGATTCCCCTCAATTTTTTCGCTGTGTATTTCAACGAGTATATTATTGTTCCTCAGTCCTGGTCTCTTGGGCTTGAAATGCAATTTTATTTACTCATACCGTTAATTTTGCTGAGCAAAAGAAAAGCTTTAATAGCATCACTTTCTCTTATGTTATTCATTCCTGCTTACCTAGGATTAATTAATACAGATTACTTTGGCTACAGGATGATAACAGGTACGCTATTCATTTTCCTGCTAGGGAGCATGATGGCGAGCAATGAAGTAAAACCCTTAGCTATCCTTTATTCATTTTCATTTATCATGTTATTATTCTCTTTGAATGATAAAGGCCTTTCTCAGGAATTCAATAAGGAGGTTCTTTCGGGAATAATCATTGGTGTTCCTGTCGTATGGATACTATTTAAGGCTAATATTAAAAGTTCATTCGATCGCCTTGCAGGCGATCTTAGTTATGGTGTCTACCTCAACCATTTGATGTTCTTTTATTTTTATAGCAAAATCGGGTTTAATGTTATTAGCGTGGGTGGCTCACTTCTTATTTTAGGGTCATCACTATTTATGTCTTATTTCTCTCTACGCTTAATTGAAAAGCCGTTTTATCAATTAAGACATAACAAAGTGAAAAAAGATGTATTTTCACGTAATAAACCATTTTGATTACGTTAATGTCTTTTCTTTTTCCTGTTATGCCATTTAATTAAGAGATGATTAATGCTAAAATCACATTAGCATACTGTAATATCTTTTTTTAAGTTATAATTTTTTGCTATAAGGACTTAAAGTGATCGTAATTAAAAGAGCATTTCCATTAGTTTATTTTCTATTTGGAGTCATTTTCTATACCTGGCTATCATATCAGTTCGGTTCAAATAGCGATAATATGTCTTCTCTTCTTATAGCCAAAGACTTAGCTAATGGGAACACCACGTTATCAGGATGGCACCTTTCAACTCAATCCTATCTTTTTTCAGATATTGTATGGACAGCGCTAGCTGTAAAATTAATTGGCTACACTCCTGCTTTATCACATATAATGCCAGCAATTTTTTATTCTATCCTTTCATATTTATCCATTAAGATTATCTCAATAAAAAACAAAAGTGGGCTATATTTAATAGCGCCAGTGATATTGATACCAACTTTCTTCAGCATTGCAAATGCTGTCGAGCTTAATATTCATGGTGGAATATATTTATTATCAGTTGTATGTTTATATTTACTTTCTAGTGAATCTCTTAAATCATCTATAGTTAAATTATTGCTGGTTTCATTATTATGTGGCATCTTTGCTGAATCGGATAAACTCCTCATTTTCATTTTCATCATTCCTTGTTTCATTTCATCTTCAATACATTATTTCTTTAAAAAGAAAAAGCAAGACTTACTCATTGCCCTGGCATGTTGTCTATCTATTATTTTTTATAAAGTTGCATCAATAATCCTGCCACTTTACTTTGAATATGACGTACCCGGCATAGGTGGCCCAACGGTTGCAACTATTCCGGCGATGCTCGACAATGCTACTCTTGCTTTCCAGGGTGTGCTTTATTACTTTGCAATAAATTTTAATGGCGATCCAATAAACATTGTCGTTTCAGCAATAAAATCGGTACTTCTGAGTATCTATGTAGTTCTTTTTATCAGGTCAGCTATCAAGAGCTTTGGTAAGTCACTTGTTGATACGCTTCTTATTTTTTCTGCAACTGTACCATTTGGTGCGTTTATTTTAAGCACTGTTGCTATTGATATCACGTCTACTAGATTCCTGTTCTTTTCCGTGTTAAGCGCAACATTACTTATTTCCAGAAATACAGCGATAAGTAAAAACTTTTATAAGGTAGCTTTAATAATCATTGCGGCTAGCAACCTTGCCTGGATTTACAAATCAAAGGAAACAGAAGAGAAATATTATGCAAGGCTGGGTGACTTCTTGCAGTCGCAGAATCTGTTACATGGATACGGGGAGTTCTGGAAGGCTTCGATACTGACATCTGTTAGTAAAGTTAACGTCTATCCTGTTTTTACTGATGGAACTGTCAGACCACGCTATTGGCTTTCCCGCGATGATTGGTATGAAAGAAACGGAAACTTCATCATTTCCCGAGATCAGGCAGAAATTGATACGGCTATTAATCAATTCGGAGAGCCGAAAAAGACTATTGATTTCCATGGAATGAAAATCCTTGTCTGGGACAAAATGCCGCTTCCCTTTAATGGCGTTTCTTTACAAAAAATCAAAGCAAATTCTTTACCCTTACGCAATTATAAGATTGATCCTGATGGTGGAATACATAGCGACGGAAATCAGGGATTTATGATTTCAGGTCCTTATGTCAAGCTTCGCAAGGGAGATTATAATATAGTCGTGTCAGGGCAAGTCTATAGCGGGCATCCAGAGGCAGAGATTTTTTCATCAAAGTCACTTATTTCTATTAAGCTGCCGATGACAAACCTCGGTGATAGGACTGTTATAAATTCTTCTTTCCATCTAGATAAGGATGTTGATGATTTTGAATTAAGAGTAAACGTAAAAGAAAAGGAAGAACTCAAAATTTACGGTTATTCAGTTTTTAAATAATAAATGGCCCGCAAGGGCCATTTATTATTGTTTTGAAGTAGAGACTGCACTCTGATTTATATTATAAATTTAGCCCCTATTCATGGATGATAGGTTTTTATGCTCTAATCAAACATTATTTTGACTTGCGGCCAGATTTTCTGATTGAAGTAATCCCACATTCAGATTATCCAGCAATTTATAATATAAAAAATCTTAACTTCTCGGAGAGATAATACGCAGAAAAAGAAATCGAGAGAGAGTTACTTTTGTCTTTAGCCCTACTGTTAATGCTATCAATTATAAAAGAGATGACCATTTTACACCAGTGACGTGGAAAATAGCGATAAAAAAGTCGGGCTGACCTGGCATAAGCTTTGTCAGTCCCGACATATTCGTGTGTCATGATGTTTTTCAACTGGCAAAAATCTAAAGTCCAATGACAAGTTGAGAACATGCACATATGCATAGTTTGTCAGCTATATTAACTTTAGATTCAGTATAATATGTTGGCATTTTTGAGCATTAAGGACAAAAATACTAACGAAATGTCCTACCTAATGCACAGATGAAGCAACTAATCCTAATATCTCGTATTTTGAGTTCGTTAAAGAAACTAAACCTGCATATTCATAATTTCGCTATACGCCGACACCAGCTTGTTCCTGACCTGAATCCCCATCTGCATGGAGATGGATGATTTCTGCAGATCGACCATCACATCATTCAGCGCGATGCCGGGTTTCCCCATTTCAAAATCCTGAGCCTGGGTGCGTGCGGTGGTCTGCGTTTCGCTGATCTTATCCAGCGCCGCTTTCATGGTCGCACCGAAATCGATCTGATTAGTGGCTTCACTGCTGCGGTTACTGGCCTGCAGTGAGGTCGCCTGAAGCTGCTGCAGTACGCCGTCAATTGCCTGAATGGACATGAACGATACCTTATTAAAGAGGATGACATTTTTGATGTGAGGAAAAGTTAGCACGTTGTCAATGAGACAAAGCCGCTAAATGACAGCAAAAAACCTACCTTATCCAGCCATCGAATTTTGCTTATCGCCTAATAATGCCTGGCATTGAAGTGGAAATTTTATCTACGCAGGTCAGGGAGTCTGTTTTGCCATCTCAACTTACCCGGTCAATTACGTCAGGCAGGAATCGGTCATGAATGCGAGCACAGCCGCCACAACAGAACAAGAAAAGAAAGGCTTCGGTGACCTGCTCGCTCGCCTGCGCGCAAATCCGCGTATTCCTTTAATCGTCGCGGCGGCTGCCGTGGTGGCGATCGTGATCGCGATGGTGCTGTGGGCGAAGCAGCCCAGCTATAGTGTCCTTTATAACAACCTCACTGATGAAGATGGCGGCGCCATCGTCACCCAGTTGACGCAGATGAACATCCCCTACCGCTTTGCCGAAAATGGCGGCGCACTGATGGTGCCGGAAGCTAACGTGCATGAGCTGCGTCTGCGTCTGGCTCAGCAGGGTCTGCCAAAAGGCGGCTCGGTGGGCTTTGAGCTACTGGATAAAGAGAAGTTCGGTATCAGCCAGTTCAGCGAGCAGGTTAACTACCAGCGCGCGCTGGAAGGCGAACTGGCCCGCACCATCGAATCACTGGGTCCGGTCAAAAGCGCCCGCGTTCATCTGGCGATGCCAAAACCAACCTTATTTGTGCGTGAGCAGAAAGCGCCATCCGCCTCTGTCACCTTAACCCTGCAGCCTGGCCGTGCGCTGGATGAAGGCCAGATTCAGGCCATCGCCCACATGGTTTCAAGCAGCGTCGCCGGTTTACCTCCGGGCAACGTCACCGTGGTCGATCAGACCGGTCGCCTGCTGACCCGTTCTGATAACGCCGGTCGCGATCTGAATGACGCGCAGCTGAAGTACTCTTCTGAAGTTGAAGCGCGCTACCAGCAACGTATCGAAGCAATCCTGAATCCGATTCTCGGCCAGGGCAATGTGCATGCGCAGGTTACCGCGCAGATTAACTTCGACACCAGCGAGCAGACCGACGAGAAATATCAGCCTAACGCTAACCCGTCGAACACGGCGATCCGTTCGCGTCAGACCAGCACCAGTGACCAGTCGGGCAGCCCTTATCCGGGTGGCGTGCCAGGCGCGCTCTCTAACCAGCCTGCGCCAGCCAACACCGCGCCGGTCACGACGCCAAACAACAATGCGGCCAATGGTCAGAATGCCAATGGTCAGAACAACGCAGCGAATAACGCTAACCAGACCACCAGCACTGCAGCAGCGAGCTCAGCACCCACCAACTCGCGCCGTGACGACACCGTGAACTACGAACTGGATCGCTCCATTCGTCATACCAAAGTTAACGTCGGTGACGTACAGCGTCTGTCGGTTGCGGTCGTCGTGAACTTCCGTGCAGATGATAAAGGCAAAGCGGTTGCGCTGAACGAGCAGCAGCTGAAGCAGATTGAAGACCTGACCCGCGAAGCGATGGGTTACTCCCAGACGCGTGGCGACAGCGTCAACGTGGTGAACTCGCAGTTCAACACCACTGAAGCAGTGACCGCCGATCTGCCCTTCTGGCAACAGCAGTCCTTCTTTGATCAGCTGATGAACGCCGGTAAGTGGCTGTTGATTGCCCTGGTAGCCTTTATTCTCTACCGCAAACTGGTTCGTCCGCACCTGGTTCGTAAGCAGGCCGCCGAGAAAGCTGCTGCCGAAGCTGTTGCTGCCCGTGCCGCTGCACAACAGCCAGAAGAAGAAGCCTTTAATGTACAGCTCAGCAAAGATGAGCTGGATCAGGAACGTAAGTCTAACAACCGCATGAGCGCAGAAGTGATGAGTCAACGCATCCGCGACATGTCAGAAAACGATCCGCGCGTTGTTGCGCTGGTGATTCGCGAATGGATGAGTAAAGAGCTA
>Ga0157358_1001517_pt1 | contig 10126 bp, 3 predicted proteins | sample AttcapACBM2_FD_111484 | JGI IMG/M metagenome (GOLD analysis project Ga0157358, IMG submission 111484) | Fungus gardens microbial communities from leaf cutter ant in Botucatu, State of São Paulo, Brazil - Atta capiguara ACBM2 | ecosystem: Host-associated > Fungi > Mycelium > Unclassified ...
CCTCATGTTCTACACATGGTCGATTAGGGTAGGATGCATAGTAGTAAGCATGGACCATGGGTAGCAGTATATAAGATAGACTACTTTGTAAAGAGATCTCTATCAAGTTCTCTTGTGTTACTCAATACAAGAGTTGTTCTATTGTCTAACCCTAAGGACCTTAGTTCATAATAATATATATGTAAAGGTCATGAGGAAATTGTCTATAGTACATGAGTTAAACAAGTCATAGAACAATAAGGACCAAGTAAGAATAGAGCATCTACTATATGAGGCACTGACTGAGACTACTTCAGCACAGCCAATTATATTGTCATTACCCTTTACCCTAGTCTATGATACATCTAAGAGACATCGATCATAATAAGTATCACTATTATAGAAGACTAGATATCTGAGTTGTTGCATCACTATTATAGAGACATGTTGTAGAAAAGGTGGCTGTTATGGAAAATAGACTTGTATTAAATTTTGTTATGATGGCATCACTGCTACAGGGATGTATCTTTGGAATAGGTAGACTTGACATATAATATAACAATCTCACTAGGTATTTGCATATTATGTAGTTTAGATTTTTATAGTAGTAATATTATTTAACTAAAATAAAGTAAAATTTTTGAGTGGTGTCTATATCCATGGAAATGCTTGTAAGAAGTACTAGTAGTAACTGTTATAGAGGTAATAATAAGACAGGAGACAGTAGCTTGGAAATAAAGATAAATAAAAAACTTCACAGTATTTATATTGAAAGAAGCAGCAAGAATTATATTTTTACTTTTTTTTACTTTTCAATTTTCAATTTATTTTCTTATTTAGAACTTAGGATTGGAATTCATGTGAATATTACAAACTGTCACATATCATGGTCACATAATCATGTACTACAAAGAATATCATAAAAAGTCTTAGAACAATGACATCATACAGTATATATTGTATATACTAACTTTAAGATAAATACATACTCTTTAGGATAGGCTAGGTTTAGTATAGTATAGACCATTAGCCTAGTATATAAGATGGATAGATTATACTTAGGAACTTTATTGAGTTCTCTTGTATTATCTAATATAAGGTTTTTTCTTATCTTAACACTTTGAGGTTTGAATCATAATACCTAGTCTATTCTTTAAACCAAGCAGTAGGTTTCATGTTTTTAGGTTTCATGTTTTTAGGCCTTCTGACTAGCAAGATTGTATTCTGGTTCTGGTTCTGAATTGTTGCTTTGAATTCATAACAGAATTTACGGATTGGTGTAGCTAGCTTCTAAAATTAAGATTTGGAATTTATCTAAGTAATCTTCTATAATATAGCTTTCTTGATAGTAGGTCATTTCTTCTAAATTAGTAACTTCAGCAGTAGCATTGATAGAGAAGAAGTGAATGTGAAAAAGCTCTTTGAACTTTAGCTATGTAGTGATAAAGAAGACACTTATACTAGACTCTTCTTAAAACAAGATTTATGACTATTTTGCCACTTATGTTATAAGACACTTGAATACTAACAATTTTTCTTTTTCTTTTCTTTTCTTTTCTTTTTCTTTTGGATGATGAAGAGGCATATGACACTGCAGTCACATGACAAGTCACATGATGTAATGTCATAAGCCTAGAACATGGTGGAAGGATCTGGAAGATGATGTCAGGGCACATGTATACAATATGGTGGTCTTGAGTAGGGAATGAGGTGAACATGAGGTTATAGCATGAACAATAGGGCAGGCTTAATTATTGGTAGCATGGACCAGGCATGTTTTGTATATATAGGACTCTAATTTAGCAGAGACTCCTTATTGAGTTCTCTTGTGAACTTCCCACATTAAATCTATTCTAAGAGATTTACTCACTTGTGTTATCATTTGTCATTGTGATAAGTGGTTGCCACAACAACTTGACTATTTCTGAAGAAGAAGAGAGTCTAGAAAATCTTGTCTTGATTACAAGTAAACTAATTGGTGGACAAGTAAATATATAGAGAGTAAGAGCTTAAAAAAACTTGTTCTACTTGTCAATTACTACTAAAGTCCAGAGGTAGAGAAATGTGGGATCAAGATCAGTAGGGAGATTTTTTGATATAGGGGCATTAGTCAGTAAAAAGAGTTTTATTGTAGGAGAAGAAGATATATCTATAGGGGTAGAGGTGATATTAGATATGAAAGAATACAAATCTTGGAGTTGGTTTATAAAACTAGCTAGAGTATTGTTAGTGTTATATTCTAAGGCTTATTAGTACTCAGTTACTTCCTTTAGATAATGTTGAAGAAACTCTAAAGCTTTATTAGTGTTGATAGAGATTATAGGTGGTTGCTAGATCATCCAAATTCTTATTGATAAATGGAATATTCAAAGGTGCTATGTTTTGTATCTGACTCTAGTCAAGAAGTAAGAAAGAGAAAGAGAGGTTGAGATATAAGAGTGGATAGTTCTGAAACTACTAGACAAATTAATGTTTCAAGGTTTCAGAAGGAGAAATTTTGTTCTGTTGTTAAGATAACTAGGTAAAGACTATGGGGTTTTAGTAAAGTTTATGGCCTTCAGAAAAATTCTAAGTAATATTGTTCAATAATGCTATATGTATGACTCATCTCTAAGAAAATTCTAAGAGAATTTCTTGAAGATGGTAGCTACTCTAAGTATCTAGGAGTTTATTCTAATCAAGTAGAATATTAGACAAAATATTTGGTAATCTAACTATAGAATGATAAAGCTATATAGTTAGAAATTTTGGTGAAATATTTACTAGATAGTGAGTGCTTCTTAGTTAGTAGCTGAAGAAGGTAGATTAATGGCCAAGAAGAAGTAAGTAGATATTTACAGAAGTATTCTGAGAGTTAACAAAGTTAATAAGGTCTAATAATATTGTAGCAGGATATTAGTATAAAACTTAGGAAATAAGATGATTGTAGGGTTGACTTGAACTTTGGTAGATGTTGCAGACCTAAATCTAGATAAAGTAAAGAATTCTCTTATAGATAAGATAATTAGAAGAAACTTCTTGGGCTTTTAAGCTCTAGCTATTTTTAATTCCACTTTGCTAGATAATCTATTGATGCATAGTTAGTTTAATGCTAAGGGTTTTTGAACTCACTTACAAACTCTTATAAAAATACTCAGTCTAGCATTAGTTTTTGCTGACTATTAAAAAACAATTACTTTCCAAATCTCTTATAATTAAGATTCTGCTTTCCAGATTGCTAAGTTTGATTCTCTCCATATGAGACTCTGTGAGAACAATTGCAATTTTTCCTCTACTCTGAGAGCAATGACTCTCTTATCTGCAATTTTTAATTCATAAAATTTTATTTTTGCCTCTTTTCTTTTTGTTTATATATTTATCTCTAATCTTACTTAAGATATTGTATGTTCTGTCATCTAGGCAGAACTCTTTAGATGAACCAATACTACTAATATCACCTACTACTCTAGTATTTTATATGGGAACAAACCATCTTAGTGTTACAATTACAAGATCTTAGAGTTGGTCAAGCAAAAGAATCTTGTATTGGGTTAACACAAGAGAACTTGATAGAGAACTTGGTACAGGATTGTCTACCTTATATACTAATACCTAATGGTCTATGCAAGCTATTTCTAGCCTACTCTAAATGACCATGTATATACCTTAAGATTAACACATTATATAACATCATCCTTTTAGAACCTTCTACGTCCTCTCATATATCATGTGACTTGTGACCGTTACTGTGACTGTGTCATGTGATATGACTGGTGTGTGACATTGTGATCTTGTCACTCTAACCCTAGTTCTTAAAAATAGAATAAAGGAAAATAAATTGAAAGGAAAATAAAAAATGAGAGAAGAAAATAAGAAAAGTTAAGTCTACTTCTTTTGTTCTTGACACTTAGTAGAAAAAAAACTCTCAGCAGTAGTATTCATAAGAGTAGTAGCAGTAATAGTAATAGTAGTGTATGGAAGAGTAGTAGTAGTCATAGAATGAGAGTTTTTTGAGCAGAAAAATAGAAAAAAGAATAACTAAGACAAAAAGAGTAACAAAGCCTACCAAGTAGACAAAATAAGAGACTAGAATAATAATAGTAGCAATATTTATTAAGTGAACAGTGCTGTTACCTTTGTGAGTATGGCTACTATTTTTCCACTAATTCACTTACTTACTCACTTATCTTTAGTTATAATTTCTCAACTTGGTGATTATCTATCTATAGTATGCACTTTTCAGAGCAGTTGTTAGAGTGACTAGCAAGGTTTTCTAGGATAACTAGGTAAAGTCTACAGAGTTATAGCAGAGTTTATAACTTCAGGAAAATTCTAAGAGAATAAGATAGAGTTTCTTAGAGGTGACAGCTACTCTAAGTATCCAAGAGTTCATTCTAATCTAGTAAGACATCAGCTAAAACATTTAGTAACTTAAATACAAAATAATAAAGCTATATAGTCAGAAATCTTAGTGAAACATTGCTTAGTAGTAAGAATTCATTGGTCAGTAGCTGAAAGAGGTGGGCTAATGGTTATGAAGGAATAAGTGGGGGTTTGTGATAATGTTATGGAGGTTGAGAGAGTCTAATGATGTTGTAGTAAGGTGTTAGTATAAGAGTTGAGGGGTCTGCAAGGTTGATTTGGGTTTTGATAGATATTACAGACTTGAATTTAGGCAAAGCAGAGAGTCTCTTTATATTCATCCCCTCTTTCAGATTGTTATGACTTGAAGTAAAAGACATAGGTCAAAATTTAATGCTCTGTAAGTCAGCTAGATGAATAAACTACAATAATATAGAGTTAAGATGATGAAACTCAGCTACTTAATTAAGTGCAAACATATTTGTAGTGTTCTCCCATGAGTTTGCTTCTAGTCTTAAACCCTTCTACTTGATCAGATATTAATACTTTTTATGATACTAGCAGCTATTAAGAATCTTCTCTACTTTCCACTTTTTTTCTGTTGATAATGACTAGATCCAGAGGAGGGCTATAATGTTTCCCAGAAATAGGATCATCAGAGGTAGCAGTGAGCTTATCTACTAGGAATACTAGATATAGTCTTCACAATATAGAAGAGAGCTTGAGATAGTATAGTATGGGTCCAACATGCTTTTCTATTACATAGAGTTTGAAACAACAATATAATAACTTAGTAGAAGAATATGTTATATGTAATATCTTAATATATTTTTTTGAGACTTGTAGATAGTAGATCTTGTTTCTTCTAGTGTGGACTGTATAATTAGTGAATTTTGAGATACTCTCTAATTTGAATCTCCTTTAGTGAGGCTCAAATTATATCTGTAATAGATATCTCATATTGAGAAGGAATAATGGTTGCTATATGATAGAATATATATAGTTGTTATGCTGAAACTCTATTAGTGAGAGAAAATATTGTCAGTTACTCTACTACTTATTGATGAATATCTACAAGTATTGATTGAGCTCTTGGTTTACTTGCTCTGTCTACTTATTTGTTTAGAGGTTCTAGACTGTAGATGACACTATTTCAGCATAGAGTAGTTGGTATAGCTTCTTAGTAAAGAGTATAACAAACTATAGACCTTAGTTTAAGATTAGATAATCAGAGAGGCTATGGAGTTTTCAGATATTGTATAGGAAAAGCCTTGTAGCATTCTCTATGGTAACCATAGTGTGAGTAAAAATGAAATGAGCTCCCTTTGAAACTGAGTTTACTATTATTATTACTATGTCAGACTCCACTAACTCAAAAAGTTTTACAATAAAGTCAACACTGATAGTCTACTACCTTGTATTTAGTATAGGTAGTAAATATAACTTTCAAAGAAGTGAGTGATAAAAGAGTTTAATCTGTAAGCATAGATTGTAAGTGTTGACATATTAAATAATATATCTGGACATTTAGGACTACTAATAGCTCTGCAATACTAGCTTTAGAGTTTTCTAATGTTTAGTATGTTTAGTAATATTTATGTTATAATAAAGAGATATAATATGTTACCACAAGTTGAAGATATCAAGAATGTAGATTTTTCTCTGAAAAAAGAGTAAACTGTCTATTTCTGAAGATTATATTGATTTAAAGGCTAATTAATAAAGTTTTCTAGTTAAGTAAACCATAAGTTCCTCTTGCTGACCTGCTTTATTTCTTTAATGATATTTCATGATATACTTGGACACTAACATTTTATTTTGATTTTATTTTATTTTTATCTATTTTTCTTGATTTTATTTTATTTTTCTTTTTGGATAATAAAGAGGCATGTGACTATGGTCACATGATGTCATAAATTTGGAATATAGTAGAAGAAACTAGAATAATGATGTCAAAGGCATGTTCTGTTACAAATTTAAGACCTTAGAGTAAGTCAAGAATAAGAACCTTATATTAGGGTTAACACAAGAGAACTTGATAGAAAACTCTGTACAAGATGATCTATTTTATATACTAATTACTTATGATCCATACTCTACTACTTTAGTCTACTCTAAATGATTATGTATAAGCCTTAAGACCAACATATATTAAACATATTGTTATGATATTATTATTCCAGAATTTTCTATCTCCTTCTATTATATCATGGGAGTATGTGATGATATGACTATGATAGTTTGTAATGGTGACTTGTAATGTCATACTAAACCCTAACCCTAAGTTCAAAACTAAGAAATAAATTGAAATGAAAATGAAAATGGAAAAGAAAAGTAAAATAAAACAAAGTTTACTTTTTGCAACTCTGACATATTCATCTTGTGGTGACAGTATAGTGAACTTATAGACAATATATGTACTTTAGAATAGGATTATTTATTACTAACATGGATCATAACTCTCTTATATAAATAGTGTAGAAATGTATAAAGACTTCTTGTCTAGTTTTCTTGTGATTTATATAAGATACTTTGCTTATAAATTTACTTAAGTGTTCTATTGGTTGTCTTGAGTAGTAATTACCACAACATAATATTTATAAGAAGACTATATTCCTTTCCTTTGAATACTAGTCTCTTTATTATTTGTATAGCTATATATTCCAGTATAAGCAATACTATGTTCTTATTATTATACAAGCTATTACTATGATCTAGTCTTTAAAATAGTATATCTGATTTATTCATAAACTTCCCCAGATAGTAATGTAAAACAAAATCTCTAGATAAAATAACTATTATGTTTGTCAAATATATCTTTTTTTTGACTTAAGTATTCAATCTAATTTTCAAGAGTCTCTTAAGAACATGGCAATAGGAATAGAGGTCAATACACATTTTCAAGCATTAATAGCTCTAGGACTATATTAGTATATTTGAATGTTTCTTTTATTAGATATTGTTATATATTAAGTTCACCTATCTGGAAAATACATTTCTGTGGTGATACTGCCTTCTCAACATCTACTATACAAAGCCTGTCTTCCATGACAGCTATCTTTCTTGCAATATATCTTTGTAGCAGTGGTGTAACTATTTGGATATTCTATCTTCTATGATGGAAATACTTCTATTTGACTTGGTCTCTTATGGTAGAGTTATACTCCTGTCAGTGTCTCATTACTAAAACCTCTGCTCAAGGCAATAGAAGTTTTACTACTGAAACCCCAAGCATCTTCTATATTATCTCCTTTGTTACTGTTACGATTAATACCTTCAGGATACAATGAGGAGATAGATTGAGGATATGACGACATAAACAGCTGCGCCACAGTAAGTCTCAGTCAGTGCCTCATGTAGTAGGAGCAGATACCTCACTTTCTCTTCATTGTTCCCTCGTGTTTTATGATGTCTTGGACTCATGGCTTCTATACTTTTATAACATATTTTACTTATATATATAGCGTAGATACTATCTTGTATCCTTATGCTTTATCACTTGAATCCAATCCCTTATACTCTCTCAAGTCTTTGCCTAAGTGCAACCTGAGCTCTAGCTTAAGGTCATAACATCCTTGTATATAAGACTAGTAGTTACTCTATAATTTACTGGTCTGATAATCAACAAAGATAACTTTTATTGAACTCAATCTCTAGTATTCAATGGTAACATACAAATTAGTACTCACTTCCATCTTGGACTTCTTCCCTTCATCTGAAGTTGCAATCATGTAGCAAACAAATAGCATAGTATATAAGCTGAAGCCAAGGTTGTTTCACAAGTTTGCATATTTCCAAGCCAAATTCCACAGACTTTTACTCCTAGTGTAAACTGTGTCTGATAGTATTATTAGACTACCAAGTCTGCTGTTGCTTCTGAGCAATTCTGTCTGCTAAATCCTCTATTGTAGTTCTGTCTGCAAAATAACTTCTATACTTCAAAGTTCAGAAGCTTTTTCTTGCTGTAATTCTTCTACCTATTTAGTATCAACTCTGGTTTTACTACTTGGGACACTCTTCAACATAATTTTATTTTAGCAATAACCTCACTTATCCACCAAATACTCTACAACTATCAAGATATATCTATTAAAGAGGCTAATCATCTCTGAGGTCTCTATCTCATACTATTCAATCTAGTTGAACAGTTTTGCCTATCCTTGGCCCAAGTATTGTTCCTGTGAACAATAATCCTAATTGGGAGAATGCTTCTACTACTAATTCTATTACTAATTTAATTTCTAATTTCTTCTACTCACTCATAGTTGAAACTCTATTAGAGTGATAATATTAATAAGCAGTTGGCCAATATACTTGATTGACTTGCAAACATCCTTAATGCTAATCAGACTCCCAGTTCTAATACTAATTCAAGAGGAACTAAAACTTATATATCTCCAACACTTTTAGTAGTGCTAAGCTTGTTAAGCTTAATAATTTCTTATTCCAATTTTATCTCTATTTCTGTGCTAATTTCACACAATTCAACATGAACATTACAAAAATCAATTTTGCAATAACCTATCTTACTAGAGTTGTCCCAAACTAGTTTGAGATAGGCTTTAATTAGAAAGACCAGAGTATCCTACAAGACTAGCTCTCTAATTGGAACCTTTTTGTTAATAAGCTATGTCAACATTTTGGTCTCTTAGATTCCATTAGTAAAGTGGCTAATATACTAGATAATCTCTACATAAAGTCTAGCAACAAGATTTCCACTTACAATGTAGATTTCATATTTTATACCTCCTAATTAGATTGGAAGAATAGTGTTCTATGCTACTGCTATTATTAGGATCTTCCCAATTGGATCTAGAATTCTATCTCTGCCTAGAAACAAGAAAAACCTATCTTGTTCCAGAATATGTATACTTTGGTAATAACTATTAATTATTACTACTAGAAATGTGACTGCAAACACCACTGTGCAAGGCAGGTAGAAAAGGAGGCTCTTGAGTCTTACTTCTAGAAGCAAGGTAAAGCTTCTACCACTGGTAATACTGTGGCCTCCTAGAATAAGGCAAACTTATCTCTGACAGCTTTATCTGCCAAATTATCTTCTTCCAAACTATCTCTATCCCCTGCTCTTAAGAAACAATCTAATTTTCCACAGATAGATCTCTTTTTCATGCTGGCCAGCAATGGTAAGTTGACCAGTAATAAGTACAAGAAGTGTCTTGAAAACAATCTGTATCTCTATTGTGGTGTAGGAGACTACAAGTTGAACTTCTCTTCCAAGAAGCAAACTATAGTCACTCTGAAGGGCTACAGTACTTTAGCAACTACTGATTCTCTAACAGCTGCTTCTGAGAAACTCTTAGAAAAATAAAGAACAATCCCCAGGACTTTACACAGACTAAAGATCATGTTAAACTTCCCTATATAGTAATAAGTCTTATCTAACTCAACACATCTGCTCTTTCTGATTCTCATTCACTTTTTGTCTTCCTTACTTTTTTTTTGATCCTTGGTCAGGATCATCTTAATAAAATTCTGTTTCAAGCTCTTATCAACTCTAGATTGTTGTAGCAACCACTTGTCACTCAAGGACAAATGATCTCACAACTAGCAAAGCTCTCTAATGGGCTATCAAGTAACGAGTGGGGATTACAAGAGAACTCGACAAGGAGCCCTCACTGTATTGCTCTTCTATTTATATAAATACATTGTGGTCTGTGCTACAACAATGCATTTACCTCATGTCCATCTACCATGCTTCTACCTCATGTCCATTACTCATCCACATGTGTTTTCCATAAGGCCACCATGCTGTATACATGTGCCCTGACGTCATACCTTTAATCTC
>Ga0157358_1001518_pt1 | contig 10119 bp, 6 predicted proteins | sample AttcapACBM2_FD_111484 | JGI IMG/M metagenome (GOLD analysis project Ga0157358, IMG submission 111484) | Fungus gardens microbial communities from leaf cutter ant in Botucatu, State of São Paulo, Brazil - Atta capiguara ACBM2 | ecosystem: Host-associated > Fungi > Mycelium > Unclassified ...
GAAAGACTCTACAAGTCTGGGAAGTTGTTGCAGGATTGCCCTTGAAAGCAAATAGCTGTTATGACTTAAGTCTAAGAGTTAAAACAAAAGTACATTCTTGTATTGAGCAACATAAGAGAACTTGATAAAGTTCTTAGTACAAGATAGTCTATCTTATATACTACAGACTGTAGTCTGTGTATATACCACGACTAACTTACCCTAATTTTTTTTAAATCAACAATTTGTTACATAGAGCATAAGAGCAGACCATAATAGCTACTTTCATAACTATGTACATGAAAACTGAAACTACATAAGGATGAGAGACAAAGAAGACAGGAGAAAAGAAAAGAAAGGAAAGGAAAAGTAAAGTAAAGTAAAAGGAAAATAAAAAGGGAAAATAAAAATTAATCTATAGCAATCTTTATACTAATAAATGTTATAATACTCTAGTCAAAGGTGAAGGTATTACTGTGAAACTTCAGGAATAGTGTGAAGTGACCAATTGAATCCCTTCTAGGATTCCAGTAGTTATTAAATCTTTTGCACTCATGTAAAATATGTTGTCTATATTTGATAGAATATAAACTACATGGGTACATGAATTCTTCTCTAGGGAAGAATCTTAGTTGGTATTCACCAATAGGTGCATGATTAATGATAGCTCTAGTAGCTCTAGCACATAATATATTTGAATAACCAAAGTGTTCAAGCTAAGAACTACCCTTGATGGTCAATAGTTCAAGAGGATTTAATTCATTATCAAGAAGTTTCAGGAAGTTTTTTTCTTTGTTATCCAACACTTGAAAAAACATCCTCCACTGTGAAAGGATTGAGTTGCAATTATGTTTTTTACAAAAATCCCAAGATAATTTGCATGGAAAGCTCAGTGATAAGTCAAAGCTTTTAGAATCTTTGTCCACTACTAAGTATAGCAGCCAGTTTTCATTACTAGAGTAGTTCCAGAATTTGATACAATTATTGATATCCTTACTAAAGAAATCTCTGAGTTCACCAGAAATAGCAGCTGAGTGGATCTAGTATGAATACAATAATAAATCAAAAATTTTCTTGGCAATGTGTATTGAATCTGTTATAATGATAATGTAATTAATGTGAGGAATACTAACAGCTTGGTTGATATCACATCTCATGGCAGAGAGCTCTGCTTTAGTGGTAGATATGTTGACAGCATGATAACATATCTTGATAATTGAGCTATAGTATGAGTGGACATGTGAAATCGAGGTTGCGATATGGTTCTTTATGCTTGCATCAGAAATAACTACAGAAAATAAAGGATTATAAGAAGCTTAGATAGTAATGTCATCTAGTCTGTGTAAATAATTCTTGACATCATGTGTTTGAGAATTGAAAGAAAAACAATCTGGGAAAATGTCAATAAAACAATTTCCTGGAAAAAATTCCTTGTTAAATAGAGAAAATGATAGGAGGAATTTGTTACACTTGTTATCCATGTCAATTAATAGGCTATTTAAGTGAGATACTTGCTTAGGCATAAGACTGTTGAGAGATAAACAATACTTGGTATGATTGTTAGGTCTATCAGAGTCGATGATTGATTTAAATATGTGGTTCAATGGAAGTAAGGATCCTCTAAAGTAGAATCTACCATATAGTTTTTTAAGATAAAGATAAATAGGAATTAAATAAGAAATGGCTTCAATGCTTGCTGTAGACAAAGTGTGAAAGACACCTGATATCCATAGAGCTGCTCTTTGTTGCATCTTTCTCAGGACTTTGTGAGTGTAGTCAAGAGGGACTTTATTATAGTACTATAGTTAGAAGCCATATAGTGCTATGGGTAGAGCACAATACCTGTATAAATGTCTTTCCTGGAGGTGAATAAGATTTCTTGATGAATTTCCCAGCATTTTCATATATTTGATGGTAGAGATTGTTATGACTTAGGCTTTGAGTCAAGCAAAAGACACACTCTTATATTAAGTAATACAAGAAAACTCAATAGATTTTCTAAGTACAAGACATCTACCTTATATATAAACTACTGATGGTCCATGCTACCCTTCTTTAGCCCTACCCTAATGACCATATGTTCACCTTAAGGTCGACATGTGTTAACCATATTGTATGACATCATCATTTCTAAAACTTTCTGCATTGTTCCATTGCATTACATGAGTGCATGACTTATGTGACTGTGACTGTGACTTATGTGGCCACCAAGTCATGCCTATGTGACATCACATTTTGTCTCCTTCACCTATGTCTAAATAAAGAAAAGGAAAAAGAAACTCAAGAATAAAATAAAGGAATATAAAAGAAAAGAAAAATAGAATAAAACCAAGTCCATTGTTTACAACTCTGACAGAGATGGCATTTCTCACATAAAAGTCAATATGAGACTGAAAGGATAATTTTCAATCAAAGAAGAAACCTAAATATCACCAGGTAGTCTTAGAAAGTAAAATGGATCTGCTAAGGGGAGTGAAATCCAAGGAGAGAGGATTGAACACTCCACATGCTCTGGAAAAGTGAAACACTTCAGTTTTTCTGTGTTCCATAACAAGTCCAAACTTTATGAGTAGAGTAAAGATTACATTATAACTATGAAAAAGATTCATGTTAGAAACTGAAAAAGATTTGTTTTGTGAAATGAAAAGACCATTGTTAACAAAAGAAAGAATGGAAATGGGAATTTTTAAGTTTTTAAGGTGTTTTTCAAGAATACAAAAAATTAAAAAGAGATAAAGCACAGACAAGATGGGGGAAAGAGCAAATCCTTGACTGACACCAATGTTAACATTATATAAAGAGGAAGAGAAACTATTCCAAAGATACTTAGTTTTTCTATTAACCAGGTAGTTACTGAAGAAAGTCAATATTTGCAATCAAATCCAGCTTTGTTCAAGATTAAGGAGAGGAGTTGATGATTGAGCAAGGGAAAAAACTGTGCAATGTTGAAGGCCAACATGCTAGTAAATAAGTTTTTGATCCAACCTGATCATATAAAGTGAGTAAGGGTAGCACCAGCATTAGTAGTAGATCTATGCTTGAGTCTACCTAATTGGCACAAATGAATGAAGTCATTGAAGATCAATAGGAATTGTAATTGTTCTCCAATTATCTTCTCAAAAAGTTTGCTAGTTGTATTGAGCAATACAATGGGGCAGAATGATTTGGTTGAATCATGTGATACCTTATTAGGTTTAGGAATAATAACTGTGGTCTATATTTTAAAGTGGGATGGCCAATAACCTAAATTGATGTATGTATTAGCAATATTAATTAGTCTGCTAGTGCATTCTCCATTCTTGACAATTTTCTTGAAGTGTCTCCAAGATAGCTTGTTTAGACCCAGAGTCAAAGAATTGTTGCATTTTTCAATAGCATTAATAAGCTCTTCTTTTGAGAAAGGAACCCACTCCATTACTTCTTTGTTGGGAATTTCTTTCAGTAGATTGATATCAATTTGACAATTTTGAGCAGAGTTGAAGGACTTGTGTAATGCTTTCCAAAGGTTGTCAAGCTCAATACAAGGTCAACAATCATATTAGATGGCTTTGATAGCTGGAAGTTTTCTTTTCTTAACCCAATTCATGAGCTCTCAGGGGCTACAATTTTTGTTGGCAATCTCATTGATTTTTTCATTGAAGAAGTCACATTTTGTCTTCTTGATTGTCTCTTTAAATCTTTCCCAGTTCTCCAATCGTTTGAACTGCCTATACATATCAAGATCTCTACAACATTTATTGTTCCACCAAGCTTTGGAGTGTTTTATAATGTTAACTTTCCTTGAGTATTTATGCCATATTCTATTGGTATTATTGGTGAGCAAATAAACAACTTCTTCAAAAGTAGTAATGTTTTGGATAGAATCCATTTCAAGACTCTTGATAAAGTTTATCAGCTTGTTAACAAAATGATGTTTCTCTTTGCTGTTCTTGATAAGAGAACATTTTGTTGTCTGTATATGTTCTTCAAATAAAATGTCAACAGTAATGGGAGCATGGTCTGACATTAGCCTCCAGTCTGGGTAGATGCAATGATTGTTGTGTTCCAATGAGTTAGGACATATAAATATAAGGTCCAAGACCAAATTTGAATCTTAAACATTGTTAGGGTATCTGGCAGGAAAAAACTCAATAGGTTTGGAAAGTTCTAATTGAAAAGAGTCAGCAATATCAAAAAGAGTGTCCCTATGAGAGAAATGATATGGAAAATTAGGATCCCAAAAATTATCTCTAATATTAAAATCACCTGTCATGATGAGAACATTATTAAGATTGACTTCAGTATCCTTAAGATGATACTTTAAATCTGATTGAGATGAATCAGAATATACACTAATTAAATAAATAAATCAAACCATAGTTGAAGAAGGAAACATACAAAATATCCCTATGTACTATAACCTTAGACTAAGCTCAGGTTACAACTTAGGTAAAAACTTGAGAATAGAATAGGGAAAGATGCAATTGGTAAAGTGTAAGGATATAAGAGTATATCTATGCTATATATATATAAAAGAGCAATAAGAAGATAATATACAATACATAAGATAATCATGATATAGAACATGAGAAAAGAGCTGTCAAGATCGTAAGAAGTGAACTTAATTCTTTATTATTTTCTTTTCTTATTTTCATTTTTATTTTGGTTTACTTTCATATTTCTATTTTTAGAACTATTAGATTAGGGTTAGAAGTGATTGGTCACACTGTCACATCAGTCACATCTGATGGTGTGGTTACAACATTGATCACGGGACTGGAAAGAAGAGAGTAGAAGATTCTGGAACAAAATGATGCCATACAACATGAACACCACATGTTGGCCTCATACTTTATACATGGTCATTTAGGGTAGGGTGCACAGTAGCTAGCATGGACCATCTGTAGAAGTATATAAGGTAGACTATTTTGTAAAGAGCTCTCTATCGAGTTCTCTTGTGTTATCCTATACAAAGTTCTGCTCTTAAGTTCACTTTAAGGCTTTTGAGTTATAACAAGAGCAAGGATATAGCATCTACTACATGAGGTGCTGACTGAGACTACTTCAGTACAGCCAATCATGTTATTATTGCCCTATATCCTAGTCTATGCTGAAAACATGAGATATCAATTGTAATACTATGATTAAAAATATCATTTCAAAGAGAAAAATGTAGAAAAGAGATATAGATATTGATGTAAGTGATGGCTCTCAGAGAGTCACTAGCTTGAGTAAAGTTCCTGGAAAATGTAGTCTAATTTGAATGATTGGGAATATCCACTAATTCTTCCTCTTTGCAGTTGGAAGAACTTGGAATAGATCATATAAAGGACTAAGATATTACAACTTAAAGACCTTAGAGTTGGTCAATAAGTAGAACCTTGTAGGGGTTTACACAAGAAAAACTCTGTACATGATTGTCTACCTTATATACTAAAACTCCATGGTCTGTGCTAACTACTTCTAGTCTATCCTACATAGCCATGTATTTTACCTTAAGGTCAACATGTATTAAATATGTTGTATAGCATCATTCTTCCAGAACCTTCTATGCTCTTCTATGTGACATGTGATCATGTAACTGTAACTGTAACATCATTCATATGACATGTAACTGATGTGTGACAGTGATATCATGCTAATCCTAAGTCCCCAAAATAAAGAAAAGAAAAATAAAAAAATAAAAAAGTTAGAGTCTACTATCTTAAACTCTGATACAAGATAGTTCTTGGATAAAGATAATATTGAAAGACAAGTGTGTTTCAAGAATAGTGTGAATGATGGAGTTGTTCTTGTGAACATTTTGAGAATAGATCTTGATATTTTCTAAAACCATGCTCTGGCACCACTTACAACTAAGCAAATTAATTTATTTCTGTTTTCATGGATTTCTTGTTGTTTTCTATTATGCCATTCACAGTTGAAGTGATGCTTCCAAAAGAGGCATGAGTTAGAGTTGGCTTGATAATTGCCTCAGCAGTTTGAGCACTTGAACAAGTGGAAACAAGATTTGCCTTTCTTGGTTTCTAGTCTGGGGGAATTAGTCTTTTTATTGACTTTGCAGTACCAAGTGAACTGGTAATGATGTTTGGACTTGTGGGGACCATTACACTTAATGCATTTGGTCCCCTAGATTCTAGATGAGAATGTAATGTGTTCCCACTTTCAGCAATTCTTCTACTGAGGGATACCAGGATTTATATTTGCACTTCTGACAACAGCAATGTAGCTTCCTACATTGAAGCACCTATTAATCAGCTCCTTCACTTTCTTACCACTCTAAACATCCCAAATGTTCACCCAGATGATGGCCATATCTGATTTAGGAGAAACTTTGATAATATATGGCTTCAATGCCAAAATGATATTGTTGATGATGTAGCTTCTTTTGATGATTTCTTCAACCACACTTAAAGTAATTGGTGTAAGCATATTTTCTTGGAGATATGGGATACTTATAATTTACATAGTTCTCAATAGTTTGGAGATCTAGAGAAGAAGCAACTTTATTAGTTACTATGATGATACCTCTAGGGTTGACTCAAACAAAATCAATCATAACATCCAACTTGATGTTTTTCAATATGCTATTCATATTAGTAACATGACTGCTACTTTCCTCCATAAAGTTGTTCTTGTTATCACTGTTCATAGGAACAATGACCTGTTTTCTGGACAGGTCTTTTGTAGTCATGTTAATATGTGGCTTGAGTTTACCATTACCTTTGATAATCTTTTGTATATTGTTGATTCCCTTTGCCTTAAGGGATAGGAAGGTTTTCTTAATTTTAAGGACTTCCTCAGTGTTGCTGGTTAGTTTGAAAGCCTAGGCATAAGAATTCCCCAAATTTGTCTTAGTTGGAGAGGGTTTCTGTATCTTGAAGTACTTGGGTATTTCATTGACCTCCTTAGGGGATTTGGCAGAGATTAGAGGAGGTAACCTGTCAATGCTGGCTGGTTTGTTAATATCTTTATTCTCTTTCTTTCCATTCTTGACAGAATTAGTTTTAGAGTGCAATGAAACAATACTTTTTGCCTGAAAGAATTGTTGTGACTGTCAGCAATGAGAGAGTTCTATCTAGACTTATAAATAGCTTCACCAATACCTCTGAAATCCTCAATGTTGTTTGACTTGTCTGGATTGATTTTTGTTTTTGATATATTTGACTAAATGAGTTAGAGACTCCTTGATTTTTTTGGAGTCAGAGAGTAGGTGTTCTAAAGAGACATAAAGAGAAATAGGGTGAAAAGTACTATCCTATAATTCCAGTTTTGTAGGGCTATTTGAATCATATAGTAATTGAATGTTAATGATATCATTGTTGTCATTATCAACATGTGGAGCATTTGTGATGTTAAGAGCAGATGCCTCATTAGAAACATATTGCAGACTCCTAAAGGGTTTAAAATCAGTCATCTTACTAACACAATTCTCTTGTTGACTGTTGTCTTTATACAACAGTAGGGAGCTGTCAACTGGTTCCTTGAAATTGTTATTAGGGAAGTCATTATTGATTTCCATTCTTTTATAATAAGAAATAGAAGAAACACTTGACAATATTGAAATACTTCTCTAGTAGTAGTTTTGCTAGAGAAACAAGATCTTCTCCTAACATTGGCAGAAATGTCAAATTCATTGATGTTCATCACTGAATCAGCAGGTAACCAAGCTATTTATGCAATAGAATATGTAAAAGCTGAAGAAGAAAATTGTTTATTCCCTAAGTCTCTATCAGATGCTACCATACAAGATAGTGGTATAAGAGAAAGAAGATATGACTAACTTACCCTAATGTCTACATGCTTTCCATAAGGCCAATATATTATTGTCATGTTATATAATGTTATCTATTCCAGAATCTTCTATATTCTTTTTTTCTGTTATATGACTGTGTGATCTGTAACTGTGATATATGCCACACATTATGAAAGCATGATGTCACATGTCACATGTCACATCACTCCTTCTATCTAAGTCCAATATAAAAAAAGAAAAAAACTTTAAAATAAAATAAAGAAAAATGAGAAAATAAAATAATGAAAATAAAAATATAATAAAGTCCAGTCCAACATTTATAGCTCTGACAATAGCCTCTACTACTGGAAATATACACTGTTTGACCCAATCCATTATATTCTAAGATCACTTATTAATAAATACAATTTATTTTCTATTTTTGAAAACTAGTATTAGAGATTAGTATAATAACACATGTTACTAAGACAAATTGTCACACAATACGACTTAGTATCACATATTAGTTACTGTCACATAACACTATCACTGTCACACTATCACACAATCACATGATATAAAGAAAGATGGTAGAAAGTTCTAAAAGAATAATATTATATAGTATGTTAATCTTAAGACAAACATATGGTTATTTAGGGTAGGCTAATATAGTAGAGTACAGACTATTAATTTTAGATATATAAGGCAGACAATTCTATACAAAGTTCTTTATTGAGTTCTCTTGTGTTACCTAATACAAGATTTTTCCTCTTTAACCTACTCTAAGGTCTTTGAATTATAACATTTAGCCTGTCTAGTTGTAGAGCAAAAGGAGAACCAATCAGAGTATTTTCTAGTTTGTTTATAAGTCTCTGGTACAGTTTTATACTCATTGTTCTACTACTTCTTAGACTAAGTAATAACTGTAATTCTCTTTACATAAGTAGCCTAACAGCTAGCAAAGAGCCTAAAGATTGGTCTTAGAGAGTGAGTCAAGACTAGAAACAGAGTCCAGTATATAAAATTTGAGTTGAGAGAGCTCTTTACTCACAGAAAGCAAAAAGACTGCTTCTTTTTCACTGTTATACTTTAAGACTATTCTATATATACAAATGTTTTCTAAAGTAATAGAAAGGTCAACTATAAGAGGGGCATAGTTTGAGGATTATTTGAGATTAGGTGATGGGAGACTTGAACACAACTCATACCTAAAAAATTAAGATCAATTACTATGTTAGTATAGTTTTAAATACCTTAACAATAAGTAGAGATAGAAAGTACTAGAATAAAGTATACAAGACTATAAGAGTCTGCCAAGTTTCTCAAAACCTGGCCAGCTACAGGATGTCAAAAGATGGATAGATATTAAAATCAAGAACAGTAGACTTGTCTCTTTTTTATTTCTTCTAAATCTTTTTTATTTTTTACTCTGACTCTTTTTCTTATTTTTGGACTTGGTAAAGTGGAAACAATGTAATGTCATACATGACTGTCACAATGGTCATAACTATGTAATATATCAGAAGGGTAATATTATACATTATAAGAGATAATGACTCTTATCTACATAACTTATAATATTTAGAACAGACTAAATATGAAAGTGTACACAGACTATGTATTAGAGGTATCAAGAGTAGACATACCTGTACTAAGAACTCTACCAAGTTTTTATGTATTAACCAATACAAAATTCTGCTTTTACTCAAACACTCAAAGTTACAATTAAAGACTTATAGAGTAAAGTCAGTCAAAAAACCTTGTATTCAGATTAATATAAGAGAACTCAATGGAGTTTCAAGTACAAAATATCTACCTTATATATACTTGGATAATGGTCCATACTACACTAAACCTAGCCTATCCTAAAGAATATATATACTATATGCTATTAACATATTGCATGATATTATTGTTTCAAAACCTTATATGTAATATGTGATTGTGTAACTATATCATGTGTCATGTGTCAGTTTGTGACATTCACATGTTGCATCATACTAACTCCTAATCCTAAGTCTGAAAATAAATTGAAATAAAAATAAGTAAAGTTTACTATTTTTAACTCTGACACTTGAGTCTAAGTTATAATAATAGGTTGTCATATGTCAGGTCCATCTATGCTGAAGACATGTCTTCACAGTAATACTGTACCTTTATCTTGATGAAACAAGCCTATCTTCTACAATAGCCATTCTTGTTATAACCTTAAGCTAGAGCTCAGGTTGTACTTGGGCAAAGACTTGAGAAAAGATTAAGGGATAGGATTCAAGTGGTAAAGTGTAAGGATACAGGAGAGTATCTACACTATATATACTAAGTAAAATGAGTAAAATGAGTAAACCATATACAGTATATGAGGTATATGCAATGAGGAGATCATCAGGATAAAGCAAGGTTGTAGCACCTACTACATGAGGCACTGA
>Ga0157358_1001519_pt1 | contig 10108 bp, 12 predicted proteins | sample AttcapACBM2_FD_111484 | JGI IMG/M metagenome (GOLD analysis project Ga0157358, IMG submission 111484) | Fungus gardens microbial communities from leaf cutter ant in Botucatu, State of São Paulo, Brazil - Atta capiguara ACBM2 | ecosystem: Host-associated > Fungi > Mycelium > Unclassified ...
AAGGAGTTACAGTGGAGGCATTGTTAGATAGTGGGGTAACAGGGTTGGTAATGAGTTCTGAGTTTGCAAAGAAGCAGAGATTTAAGTTGAAGAAAATAAAAAGACCCATATACATGAGAAACATGGACAGATCCTTTAACAAGGAAGAACCAATTGAATATACAGTGGAAGTAAACATATATTATCAGGAGCATAGAGAAAGAACTGAGATTGATGTAATTGGAGGACAGGAATGGAGTGTGATCTTAAAAATACCATAGCTTGCTTGTTACAATCTGGAGATCAATTGGAGAACAGGGAAAGTGAAGATAACAAGATATCCAGAAAAGTGTAGAAAGCAGTGGAGACCAAAGCAGGGAAAGTTAGGATGGTAAAAATAAAAGGAAGAAGAAAAGAGAGATGAGAAAGGAAAGAAGGGAGAAGAGAAGGAACAGAAAAAGAAGAAAGAAAAGAAGAAAATAAAACCAAAGAAGGAAAAGGTGGTAGATGTAAAGAGGATAGCAGAAGAGTAGGAAATATGGGATAAAAAAGAAGATGCAACAAAGTCAGAAGAGAAGGTAAAAAGGTTGGTACCAAAACATTTCCATAAGTGGATCCATGTCTTTGGCAAGAAAACTAGTGGAAGGATGCCTACAAGGAAGTTATGGAATCATGCCATTGATACAAAGAAGGGATTTGTGCCAAGAAAGAGGAAAGTGTATCTATTGTCAAGAGAAGAGAGAAAAGAGATACACAAATTCATATCAAAATAATTAAGGAAAGGGTATATTAGACCCTCAAAGTCACCTCAAATAGCACTAGTGTTTTTTGTAGAGAAAAAGGATAGAAAGAAGCATATGGTACAGGACTATAGATATCTTAATGAATGGACTATCAAAAATAACTATCCTTTGCCTTTAATTTTAGATATTGTAAAAAACATAGGTACTAAGAAAGTATTTACAAAGATAGACTTGAGATAGAGATATAATAATATATGGATAAAAGAGGGAGATAAGTGGAAGACAGCATTCATGACACCAAAAGGGTCATTTGAGCTGATGGTGATGTTCTTCAGATTAACAAATTCACCAGCAACTTTTTAGGCTATGATGAATGAAATCCTATGAGATCTCATCAACACTAGTAAAGTGGCAAGTTTCATCAACAACATGATTATTAGAATAGAAGAGGAGGAAGAACACAATGAGATGGCAGAAGAAGTAGTGAAAAAGTTGGCAGAAAATGACCTATATGTGAAACTAGAGAAATGCAAGTGGAAGGTAAAGAAAGTAGGGTTCTTAAGAGTAGTGATCAGATCTGAGGGAATCAAGATGAAAGGAGTATTGGACTAGCTAACTTCAAAAGGAGTTAAAGATGTATAGAAGTTTTTAAAACTTGCCAGCTATTATTGGCAGTTCATCAAAGATTTCGCAGTAATAGCCAGACCTTTGCATGATATAGTAAAGAAAGACTAGAAGTGGGAATAGGTAGAGAGGCAGGAAAAGTCATTTAGAAAGTTGAAAGAGAGGTTTACAAAAGAACTGGTATTAGTAGTGCCAGATTTAGACAAAAAAATAAGAACGAAAGTAGATGTATCAGATTATGCAATAGGAGGGGTATTATCTATGAGATGTGAAGATAGGAGATAAAAGCCTGTAGCTTTCCTCTCAAAATCTCTAAATAGGACAGAGAGAAACTATGAAATTCATGACAAAGAAATGTTAGCAGTGATAAGAGAATTGGAAAACTGGAGATATCTATTGGAAGATACAAAGTTCAAGTTTGAGATCTGGACTGACCATAAAAATTTGGAATATTTCATAAAAGTGCAGAAGCTGAACAGAAGATAAGCTCATTGAGCACTTTATCTGTTAAGATTCAACTTTACCTTAAAAAAGAACAATGAGAATCAAGTATTTATCAAGGACTATTGGATTTATAGTTTAGCAGAAGTAGTAATAAAAGGACCTAAAGTAGAAATAGTGGGGAAAAAAAGGCTAGGAGTAAAAACAAAGAAGTAGTTAGAGTAGTAGAAGAGATAAAGAAGGTGTCAGTAAAAGTACTATGAAGAGATAAATGGCAGATAGAGGGAGAGTTGGTATTGAAGAAAAAAAAAGTATATGTACTAAAGGGTGAAAAGTTGAGAGTAGAAATAATTTAACTGCATCATGATATACCAGTAGCTAGATATGGGAGAAGATAGAAAATAACAGAGTTGGTGACAAGGAATTAACAAGAGACATAAAAAGATATGTAGATGGATGCAATATATGTCAGAGGATGAAGAATAGAACAGAAGTAGTAACAGGAAAGCTAAAGTTGAGCAAAGTATCAAAGAAGCTATGGATACATTTGACAGTTGACTTTATTACTAAGTTACCAATGGTAGTGGGAAAATATGCAATTTTAGTGGTCTATGATAGACTGTCCAAAATAACTCACTTTGTGGCAACAATAGAAGGGACATCAGCAGAAGGATTGGCAAGGCTGTTCAGAAACAGTGTATGGAAGTTACATAGATTACCAGAGAGTGTGGTACCAGATAAAGAACCACAGTTTGTAGTGGAGCTGAATAAAGAGTTCAATCAAATGTTGGGAATTGAAACAAAGTTGTCAATGGCATTCCATCCACAGACAGATAGTCAGACAGAAAGAATGAACTAGGAGCTAGAACAGTATCTTAGGTTCTTTGTTGATTATAGGCAAAAGGATTGGCTGGAATGGTTGGTATCAGCAGAATTTGTAGTTAACAACAAGATACATTCAGCAACAAAAGTGTCTCTGTTTATGGCAAATTATGGAAGAGAACTGAGGATGGGAACAGACATCAGGAGGAAAGAAAAGGTGGAGAAGACAACAGAGTTTGCAGAAAGGATGAAGAAGGTACAGAAAGAAGCAGGGGTAGCATTCAAAAAAGTACAGAATGAGATGAAATAACAGGCAGACAGAGAAAAAAAAGAAGTTGAGAAGTGGAAGAAAGGTATCATGTGCCAAGTCCATCCATCTGGAAAGCATATTCCTATGGGATACTCTTTGTCAACATTTAATTCAAAAAAGCCCACCTTCTATAGTAGCCATCTTTCTTGCAACATGCTTATGCAGCATTAATGCAACAATCCAGAGATTCTGTTTTCCATAACAGGAATACTTCTATCCAACTTGGCCTTCCAAGGCAGAGTTATACTTTTGTCAGTGTTTCAACACTAAAACTTCTGCTCAGATAATAAAGGTTATACTACTGAAACCCCAAGTATCTCCTATAGTACATATCTGTATATAAGACTAGTAGTTATACTTTAATTTGCTAGTCTGATAATCAATGAAGATAACTTCTATTGAACTCAATCCTCAGTATTCAACAGCAACACACTAATAAGTACTCACTTTCTTTCATACTTCTTTCTTCCATTGGAAATTGTGACCATGTGATAGACAGACAGCATAGTATATAAGCTGAAGCCAAGGTTGTTCTACAAGTTCATCTCATAGACTTTCACTTCTGGTGTGAACTGCACCTGACAAAAGACTTGGTATTCAAAGAAAGACTGGCAAGAAAATTAGTGGATCAATATGTTGGTTCATATAGTATTAAAGAAGTGATATCCACTAATACAGTCAAATTACAATTGCTGACTTGAATGAAAATCCATCTGATAGTGAATGTCAGTTGAATAGTATAATATAGAGAGCAAGTAGAAGAGCAAAAAGTAGAAGAAGTGAAACTAGTAGAGGTAGAAGGAGTAGAAGAATGGAAAGTAAAGAAAGTCTTAAACAAAAGGAAAATAAGAGAAGTTGTCAAGTACTTAGTATAGTGGAAGGGGTTTATAGCAGAGCATGATACATAGAAAAGGGAGGAGGACTTAGGAAATGCAAAGGAAGTAGTAACTAAATTTAAGGGGAGGATGAATGTAGAAATAAGACAACAGAAGAAGTTAGATATGACAGAAGAAAGAGACTTTAGGAAGAAAGAGCTACCAAAAAAGTATACAGTAAGAATGTTATATGAATAAGATAATAGAAAGTTTGAGAATGAATACCTAAGGAAGTTGGAAAGGAACTTGCAAAAATAGAAGTCAGTTTCTCCAGAAGAGAAACCTTGAAAGGGGGTAATGTCAGAGCAAAAGTAGTGGACTTTACTTATTTTCATTTTCTCTTTCATTTTTATTTTCTTTTTCTACTATTTTCTATTTTGAAACTTGGGATTAGGGTTATGCATGATACTATAGTCATTATGTCACACATCAGTTACAGTCACATGATCATATGTCACAATAAAAGAGCATAGAAGGTTCTGGAAGGATAATGTTATACAGCATGTTTAACATATGGTGATTAAGGAAAACACATGGTTATTTAGAGTAGACTAAAATAGTAGGGCACAGACCATGGGCTTTTAGTATATAAGGTTGATAATTTTGTACCAAGTTCCCTATTGAGTTCTCTTGTGTAAACCCTATACAAGGTTCCTTTTCTTGACCAACTCTAAGGTTTTGAGATTGTAACAATAACATTAGAATTTAATATCTTTTTTTGAGACTGCCCAACTCAGGACCTTTTTTACTTATCTTACTCACTCTCTTATTATCCTCAACTGGGAGCAATACTGTTCTTAGTCAAGAAAAATTGCTAGGCCCTAGGCATAAGAAATTGTTAGGTAAAAGAAGCTTAGCTGTTTATTTTGTACCAAAGCCCACTAATACTTAGTAGATGTAGATATCATTTTTATAGTAGAAGCTCCATACTGCAATGTTCTCTTGTGATCTGTCCATACAAGAGAATAACAGATGTTCTTTAGATCTTGTTTAGAGTAGAATTTTCTTCTTAGGACAAAATTGTTTACAATTTTATTAGAACAGTAGTTAATAGTCTAAGTAATTAGTAGACAGTGTGAGGTGGAACAAGAAGAGGGCCTACTAGCACCTATAGAGATTGAGTTTAATTTAGAGTACAATTTTAAAAGGGAAACTAGCACTGGTTTTACCCTTTCTTTATATATATCCTCATCTCTTATCCTACTACCAATTTTATTATTATCCACACCAATTAACTCTCTACTATTTTATTACAATATGAGTCAATATAGTTGGAACAGATAGTTAGATAGCAACAAGAGTAAATAGCTGTTTTACAAGTGCTAATTACTTAAGCTAGTCTAGGAGAAGAAGGAGTAACAATACTCTTTAGATCCAATACTGGGTCAAACATAGATGTGGCCAAGCCACCAATATCTAGTAGAAAGATAAACAAGGTCTCAGGAGTTTGGACAACATGTAAACTTTTTATTAGGATGAAGATGAGAAATGATTTAGTAAAAGAGCAGGTATAGTGGGTGCTGTCATATGTGCAGGAAGAATTGGTAAATATATGAAAGGAGAATATTATAGAGAATTTGGAGAGTGGGAGTTCGAGTTATGCAATAGTAGAAGAATTTTTTGCAGATTTAAAAGAAGAGTTTGGTAAAGGAGACAATAAAACAATAAAAGTGGTAGAACTGAAAAATGTGGAGCAGAGAAGTAAGATGATGGAAGAATTTATATAAAAGTTCAGAAGAGCAACAAGAGAAAGTAGTTATGAAGAAAGGTTATTGATAAAGAAATTCAAGAGAGGCATAAATGGGGTAATTAGACAAAAACTAATGAAATCAGAATGCTCCCCAAGAAACATTAAGCAGTAGTATGAGAGGATGGTAAATTTAGATAGGCATTAGAGAAAAAGTAGATGAGAGGAGAAGAAACTGAAAAGTAGGAAAGAGATGAGGCTTTCAGCATCAAAACAAAATATAGTGGCAAATATTGCAGAGTGTCATATTCCAAACTCCAAAACATGTCTGAAACATGTTTGACTTCAATATGACATCAAATCCCCGCGGTTATTTGGCCTTATTTGTGCACAAAACTCCATCAGTAGTTTGGTACTTTATAATAGACTTAATTCCATCAAAAGTCTGTGGTTATTTCACTTTATTTGAGTCAAAATCTATGGTCATATTCATCTGTATCCATTGTCTAATTATTTCCTTCAAACTCTGCAAATTTACTCAGACTTTATGCAGAGTTTTCTCCTCTCCAAATCTGAACTCCTATATAGTGTTTCACTAATAAAATACTCACTTGGAGATCTGTTTTAGTTACTTCTTTTGCTATTTTATGTATTTAAGGCTGGTGACTGTTTTGTAATAGCTAGCCTGATAATCAACTAAAGTTGATGCTAAATCTCAGATATCAATGGCAACATGCTTTACTCCTTTCCTTATAACTCCTTACAAGACCATCCTCTGAAATTGTGACCACATAGCTCATAGAAGGCACAACACATAAGTTGAGGCCAAGGTCATTCCAACAAGTCTGCATCACTGAGCTCATTGCATGAAGTTTCTACACTCTGTGTATGTTTGAGCCAACTTTGCAGACTTTCACCTTTAAGTGTGAACTGCACCTAATATAGAGATACAATAGTACCAGATACTATAGCCTCATATTTGGCCAAGAAAACAGGAGATCTAACAGCAGATACTGGTAGAGCCTGCTCTAATGGAAGGAGTAGAAAGAACAAATACAGTTGTGGTATACCCATAATAGCAAATAAGATTCATGCCTAGATGCAATTTATATACCAAGAATGTGAATAGAAGAAGAATGTTATGACTTAAGAATAAGAGATAGGCCAAAAGAGGAATCTTGTATTGGATTAACATAAGAGAACTTGATAGAGTTCTAGTTACAAAGTGTCTACCTTATATATACTTAGCTAATGGTCCATGCTATACTAAATCTAGCCTACTCTAAAGTACATATAGTATGACATCATTGTTCTGGAACCTTCTATGCTCTTTTGTGACATATGATCATGTAACATGAGACATCACACTAACTCCAACTTTAAGTCTAAAAATAAGAAAAATAAAGAGAAATAAAGATAGAAATGAAAATAAATAGAGTCCACTATCTTCAACTCTGATATAACCCCTTCTTCAAGGTTTCTTCTCTGGAGAAACTAACTTCTATTTTTGCCAATTTCTCTCTAACTTCTTCAGATACTTGTACTCAAATTTCCCATCATCTCATTCATATAATATCTTCATTGTACACTTTTCCAGTAACTCCCTTCTTCTAAAGTCTCATTCTTTTACTAAGTCCAACTTTTCTTGTCTCCTTACTTCAGTGTTCATCCTCCTCTCAAACTCTGCTACAACTTCTTTTGCATTTTCTAAATTCTCCTCCCTTTCCCAGATGTCATGCTCTACCATAAATCTCTTCTATCTTACCAAATACTTCACTACTTCTCTTATTTTTCTTTTATTTAGAATTTCTTCCACTTCTCACTCTTCAATTCCATCTATCTCTACCAGTTTTGCTTTTTTCTGTTTTTGGCCCTCCACTTGTTCTTTATATCACACTACTTGAATATTAATAATATATAGACCAACATATTGGTCCACTAGCTTCCTTGCTGGCTATTCTTTGAACACAAAGCCTTTTGTACTCAACATCACTTTCTTCTACTCTTCAACTTCCTTTTTTCCCTATTCACTTGTTGCTTCATCTCCTCTTGTGCTTTTCTGAATGCTGCTCCAGTTTTTTTCTGCACCTTCTTTATTCTCTCTGTAAACTCTGTTGCCTTTTCTACTTTTCCTTTTCATCTTATATCCACTCTCATTCTTAACTCTCTAACATAGTTCACCATAAATGGAAACATCTTGGTTGCTAAATTTGTCTTGTTGTTGACTACAAACTCTGCTAACACTAGCCATTCCAGCCAATTCTTTTGTCTATAATCAACAAAGAACTGTAAATATTATTCTAGTTTCTGGTTTATTCTTTCAGTCTAGCCATCTGTTTGTGAATAGAACAATGTTATCAACTTCATCTCAATTCCCAACATTTTGTTCAGCTCCTTTGTCAACTCCACTGCAAACTGTAGTCCCCTATCTAAGATCACACTCTTTGGCAACCCATGTAGTTTTCACATGTTATCTCTAAACAACCATGCCAATTCTTCTGTTGTTGCCACAAAAATGTGCCATCTTTGATGACCTATCACAGATTACTAGGATCACATCTTTTCCAGCTACTAACAGCAACTTAGTAATGAAGTTAACCATCAAATATGTCTATGGTTTTTCTAAAACTTTATTTGCTATCAACTTCTCCACTGATATCTCTGTCAAATTCTTTATCCTCTAACACATATTGCATCCATTTACATATTTTCCAACATCTTTTGTTACCTCTGGCTACTAGTAATTCCTTGTCACCAACTCTATCATCTTCCATCTTCCTCTATGTCTAACTGCTGGTATATCATAGTGTAACTAGATTATCTCTACTCTTAATTCCTTATTCTTTGGTACATATACTTTTCCTTCTTTCAATATAATTCTCCTTCCACCTGCTACTTATTACTTCTCAACACTTTTACTCTTGTCTTCTTCATCTCTTCTACTACTTTAATTACTTCTTTGTCTTTTTCTCTAGCTATTTTTATTTTTTCTAGTATATCTACTTCAGGTCCTTGTATTACTACTTTTGCTAACCTACAAACTCATTGTTCTTTAATTGATGTTTGATTTTTTTCTACATCTACTTTTCAATCTAGTCTTCTACTAAGTCTATTTGCCTTTTCCATTTTTGGTTCTAGTATATGTTTCAAGGTAAAATCAAATCTTGATAGGTAGAGTATCCAACAGGCTTGTCTTATATTCAATTTCTATATCTTCATGAAATATTCTAGATTCTTATAGTCTGTCCAGACCCCAAATTTGAACTTGGTGCTCTTTAATAAATATCTCTAGTTTTCCAGTCCTCTTATCATAGATATTATGACTTAAAGATCTTAGAGTGGATTAATGAATAAAATCTTGTATTAGATTAACACATGAGAACTCAATAGAGAACTCTGTACAAGATTGTTTACCTTATATACTAAAACTCCATGGTCCATACTAACTACTTCTAGCCTACCCTAAACAGCTATGTGTTTGCCTTAAGATCAACATGTGTTAAACATATTGTATGACATCATCCTTCCAGAATCTTCTATGCTTTTCCATGTGACATGTGATAGTGATGTCACATTAACCCTCACCCTAAGTCCCCAAAAATAAAGATAAAGGAAAAGGAAATAAGAAATGAAAAAAGAAAAAAGTTAGAGTCCACTGTCTTGAACTCTGACAATAGATCTTGTAATTCCTCTTTGTCTTATTCAGAGATTTTGAGAGGTATACTACAAGTCTCTACTATTCATCCTCATATTCCATAGATAAAACCCCTTCGGTTGCATAGTCCAATATATTAATTTTCATTCTCATTTTTTGTCTAAGTCTAGTGCTGCTAATACAAGTTCTTTTGTAAATCTCTTCTTTAACTTTCTAAACACTATCTCTTGCTTCTTTGTTTAATTTTACTTCTGATCCTTTCTTATTAAATTATATAATAATCTAGCTATTGCTGCAAAATTCTTAATAAACTACCAGTAATAATTGGCTAGTCCCAGAAACTTCTATATTTCTTTAACTTCTTTCAGAGTTAGCTAGTCCAATACTATTATAAACTTAAGCTCAAGAGTGAGAGTAAAAGAATAACCTTATATAAAGTTTATACAAGAGAACTTAATGGAGTTCCATTTATAAAGTGTTTACCTTATATACACTTGGTTAATAGTCTATACTACACTAAACCTAGCCTACCCTAAAGAATATATATACTATATATGTCAAGAATGAAAAAAGTGGACTTAATATTTTCTTATCTTCTTCTCTTATTTTTATTTTCTTTTCGATTTATTTTTCTTTATTCTATTTTTAGAACTAGGGTTGGGATTAGAGTGACAAGATCACACTGTCACACAGCAGGTTACATCAGATGACATGGTCACAAGTTACATGACACATAGAAGGATGTAGAAGGTTCTAGAAGAATGACATCATATAATATGTAATACACATGGTCAATTAGGATAGGCTAGAAATAGCTCACATAGATTATTAGGTATTTATATATAAGGTAGACAATCCTGTACAGAGTTCTCTATTAAGTTCTCTTGTATTAACCCAATACAAGGTTCATCTTCTTAACCAACTCTAAGATTTTGAGTTTGTAACAATATACTGTTAACATGTGATATGATA
>Ga0157358_1001521_pt1 | contig 10107 bp, 14 predicted proteins | sample AttcapACBM2_FD_111484 | JGI IMG/M metagenome (GOLD analysis project Ga0157358, IMG submission 111484) | Fungus gardens microbial communities from leaf cutter ant in Botucatu, State of São Paulo, Brazil - Atta capiguara ACBM2 | ecosystem: Host-associated > Fungi > Mycelium > Unclassified ...
CACATGTACAGCGGAGATTAAAGGTATGACATCAGGGCACATGTATACAGCATGGTGGCCTTATGGAAAACACATGTGGATGAGTAATGGACATGAGGTAGAAGCATGGTGGATGGACATGAGGTAAACACATTGTTGTAGCACGGACCATGATATATTTATATAAATAGAGGAGCAATACAGCGAGGGCTCCTTGTCGAGTTCTCTTATAATCCTTGTAATCCCTACTCGTTACTTGATAGCTTACTGAGAGCTTTACTCATTGTGAGATCATTTGTCCTTGAGTGACGAGTGGTTGCTACAACACAACAATGAAGAAAGCATGAGAAAGAATAAAAAAAGTAAGAGAGAAGGAGAGAGAAAATAAAAGAATAGAATAGAATAAGAGAAAGGGAAGAGAAGAAGAAATGGAGACAAAGAGAAGAATGTAAAAGAAGAAAGGGAATAAATCAGGAGAGAACAATGCAAGAAAGGAAATATTTTGGATATAGATGCTTTGAATATATTGTGCTTAGACACTAATATTTTTCTTGATTTAATATTTCTTTTCTTTTTCTTGGATGATAAAGAGGCTTGTAACTGTGATCACATGATGTATCACATAACATAATGTCATAAGCTCAGAATCTAGAATAAGAGGCTAGAAGGATAATGTTAATGGCATATTTACCTCATGGATGACACATAAATATTAGGGTAGGATTATTTATCATTAGCATGGACCATGTGTACTTGTTTATCTTAGTGGTTCTATTGGTCTTTGGACTAGTGGTTGCCATAACATATTGTCTGTAATTGTAGAGATAAGAGAAATGTGGAGAAAAGTCAAAGATCAGAGTATGGAAAAAGAGAGTTAGAAGGTCAAAATCATAGAAAAACAATATTGCAAGAAAAACATCAAAATAGAAGCAAAAAACTGGTAAAAATACAAAAGGTGGAGGAAGAAGAATTATTGAGAGAAGTGACAGTTAAAATAGGATTGGAGAAGGTAGAAATGAAAGAAGAAATATTAATGGAGATACTTTAGATAGTAGGACAACAGAGCTAGTAATGAGTATGAAGTTTGTGAGAAAGTATGGATTTAGGCTAAAAAAACTGGAGAGACCAAATTATATGAGGAATATGGATAGTATTTTCAATAAGGAAGGATCTATTGAGTATACAATGAAGGTAAATCTTTATTATAAAAGATATAAAGAGAGAACAGAGATTAATATTGTAGAAAGAAAGAAATGGAGTATTATTTTGGGAATGCTATGATTTGCTCACCATAATCCAGAGATTAACTGGAAAATAGAAGAAGTCAAGTTGACAAGATATCCAGCGAAATGAAGAAAGCAGTGGAGGCTAAAATAGGGAAAATTGGAGTGGAAGAAAATAAAAGAGACAGAAAAGAAACAAAAAGAGAAGAAGTAGGAGAAAGAAGTTTAAAAAGAAAAAAATAAAGAAAAAGCAATGAAAAAAGAAAAAAAGAGAAAAGATGATAAAGATAAAGAAAGTTGTAGAAAAGTAGAAGATATAGAATGAGAAAAAAGTAGTAGTGAGATTGGAAGAAGAGGCAAAGAAGTTAGTGATAGAATAGTTCTACAAGTAGATCAAGATTTTGAGAAGAAAGTGAGTGAGGGAATGATAATAAGAAAAATATAGAATTATATAATAGATTTGAAGAAGAGATTTGTACCAAGAAAAGAGAAGATTTATCTCTTGTTTAGAGAAGAAAAAGAGAAAGTACAGAAGTTTATACAGGAACAAATGAGAAAGAAGTATATTTGGCCATCTAAGTTATTACAAATAGTATCAGTATTTTTTAGTAGGAAAGAAAGATGGAAAAAAGTGGATGGTACAAGACTATTGATAAAGATATTTACAAAGTTAGATCCAAAATAGGGGCATGTCATATCCCAATCTTGTTATAATTGAAGACTCGAAGTGTTAAGTTAACAAAGAAACCTTATATCAGGGTTAACATAAGAGAACTCAATGAAGTTCCTAGTACAAAGTGTCTATCTTATATATACTAGCTAGTTAATCTGTGTAAAATCTTATCTAACCTACTTTAAAGACCATATGTTATTCATAAGGTCAATATATGGTAAATATACTATATGATATTATCATTTTGGAATTTTTTTATGTCTCTCTGTATAACATGTGATCATGTAACAGTTATATATAATGTCATGCTATCCTCTAAGTCTAAGTTCAAAATAAGAAAATAAATAAAAATAAAAATGAGAAAGAATAAAAGAAAAATAAAGTTTACCATCTTCAACTCTGATATTACCCTTCTTTTAAGGTTTCTTCTCTAGAGAAACCAACTTTCATTTTTGCCAGTTTCTCTTCAACTTCCTTAAGTATTCTTTCTTAAACTTTCTATTATTCCATTCTTACAACATCTTTGCTATATATCTCTCTGGTAACTTCACTCTCCTACTATTTCCAATTTTTCCTGTCTTCTAACTTCTGTACTCAGTTTCTTTTCAAAATTTGCTATTGCTTCTTTTGTATTTTCTAAGTTCTCTTTCCTCTTCTAGGTATTATGCTCTACTGTAAATCTCTTCTATTATACTAGATGTTTTACAACTCCTCTTATTTTTTCTTTTATTTAATATTTTTTCTACTTTTCATTCTCTAACTCTATCTACCTCTATTGGTTTTATTTTTCTCTACCTTTTATTCCTCCACTTGTTTTCTAATATTCACAACTGGGTATATTCTCATTGAAGTTGGCAGTCATAGTTTGACTACATTGGTAGATACTATCTTATCAATGATATATAGACTAACATATCAATCCACTAATTTTTTGCCAGTCTTTCTTTAAATACAAAGTCTTTTGTGCTCAATATTACTTTATATTCTTTCTTCCACTTTTCAGCTTCCTTCCTTTCCTTACCTACTTGTTTCTTTATTTTCTTCTGAGCTTTCTTTAACACTACTCCCACTTCCTCTTGTATTCTCTTTATTCTTTCTACAAACTCCATTGCCTTTTCCACTTTTTCTTTTCTCCTAATATCTACTCCCATTTTTAATTATCTACTATAGTTTGCTATAAATAGAGATGACTTAAATGCTGAGTGTGCTTTGTTATTTACTGTAAACTCCACTATTGCTAGCCATTCTGGCCAATTTTTGTCTGTAATTCACAAATAACTGAAAATATTGTTCTAATTCTTAGTTTGTTTATCTGTTTGTGAATGAAAGAACATTGACAACTTTGTTTCAATTCCTAACATTTTGTTCAGCTCCTTAGTCAACTCCACTGCAAACTGTAGACTTCTATCCAATGTCATACTCTCTGGTAACCTATGCAACTTCTATATGTTATCTCTGAACAACCTTGCTAATTTCTCTATTAATGTCCCTTCAGTTGTTGCTATGAAATGAACCATCTTAAACAACCTATTACATACTACTAAAATTGCATTCTTTCTTACTACTAATAATAACTTCATAATAAAATCTACTATCAGATATGTGCATGGTTTCTCTAGTACCTCATGAGCTATCAACTTTCCTGATAGTGTCTCTGTATGATTTTTCTCATTCTCTGACACATATTATATCTATTTATATATTTTACTACATCTTTTGTTATTTCCAGCCACCAGTAATTTCTTATAATCAACTCTATCATCTTCTATCTCCCTCAATTTTCTGCTGCTGGTACATTATGATATAACTAGATTGTTTCCATCCTTAACTCTTTATCTTTCAGCATGTATACCTTTTCTTTCTTCAATACCAAATCTCTTTCTACTTGTTATTCATTACCTCTTAGTACTTTTACTCCTACCTTCTTCATTTCTTTTACTACTCTAACTACCTTCCTGTTCTTTTCTTTAGCTATTTTTATTTCATTTTCTAGTATATCTACTTCAGGTCCTTCTATTACTACCTCTGCTAAATTATGAATTCATTCTTCCTTTATTAATTTTTGATTTTCATTATCATTTTTAACTTTTACTTTCTAGTCTGGTCTCTTACTAAGTTCATCTACCTTTCTCATATTTGCTCCAGGTATATGTTTTAAGGTAAAATTGAATCTTGACAAACAAAGTACCTATCAAGCTTATTTTCTATTTAATTTTTGTATCTTTATAAAGTATTCTAAATTCTTGTAGTCTGTCCAGACCTCAAACTTGAATTTTGCACTTCCTAACAAATGTCTTTAATTTTCTAAGCCTCTGATCACTTCCAGTATTGTTACAATCAATACCTTATGTTTTACAGGTAGTTATCAGATAAACAACATGTGTTAGAGTTGTTTCATAACCCTGACTTATTTATACTGCATCTTACTCTTTCTTCATGTATAATCAGTAAGTGCCTCATGTAGTAGGAATGTTACAACTCAAAGACCTTAGAGTGGATCAATAAGAAGAATCTTGTATTGGGTTAACACAAGAGAACTCAATAGAGAGCTTTTTACAAAGTAGTCTACCTTATATACCTATCTACATGGTCCATACTAGCTACTATGTATCCTACCCTAAAGTACCATGTGTAAGACATGAGGTCAACATGTGGTGTACATGTTATATAATATTACTTCTTTTAGAACCTTCTATGTCCTTCTATGTATTATGTGATTTGTCACTATCACTGTTACCATATCATCTGATGTGACTAAGTGATGTTGTCACTAACCCTAACCCTAAGTTCTAAAAATAGAAAAATGAAAATAAATCAAAAGAAAATGAAAATAAGAATAAGAAAATAAGAAAAAGCTAAGTCCACTTTCTGTGATCTTGACAAGGAGAGGCTTTCTCATATTTTCCTCACTTCTTAAACATATGTATTCCTCATGGTCTTTAGGTATATATAGCTGTAGATACTATTCTGTATTCTTATGTTTTACCAATTGATCATCTTTTCCTTTTCTACTCAAGTCTTTGCCTAAGTTGCAACCTGAGCCAAGCTAAAGATCATAACAAGCATCTCCTTATTATAGATTTTGTGGTCTTTTACTTCATTAATAATACTCCTTCTATTACATAGTCTGATATATCTACTGTCATCCTCATTTTTTCAATTTAAGTCTGGTGTTGCTAACATTAGTTCTTTACTAAATTGTGCAATAGTTTGTTTATAGATGTGAAATTCTTGATGAATTACCAATGCTAATCCCAAACACTTATATGTCTTTGACCTCTTTAGGAGTCAGCCAATCTAATACTCCTTTTATCCTCTCTTCTTCCATTTTGGCCTAATTACTACTCCTAAGAATCCTACTTTCCTAACCCTTCACTTGTATTTTTCTGATTTTATATACAAATTAATCTTTGCTAACCTCTTTACTACTTTCTCTACTACTTCATCATATCCTTCTTCTTCCTTTGTTTTTACTATAATATCATCAATAAAACTCACTACTTCTCTAGTATTGATCAAATCCTACAGGATCTTGTTCATCACCATTTGGAACATTGCTAGAGAGTTTATAAGCTCAAAGAACATTACTGTATGTTCAAATAACTCTTTTAGAGTCATGAATGCTGCCTTTCACTCATCTCCCTCCTTTATCCATAAATTATTGTAACTCTAGCATAAGTCTAGTTTAGTAAATACTTCTTGTGCCAATATTTTCTATAATATCTGAAATAAGAGGCAAAGGGTAATTTTTTTTACAGTTCATTTGTTTAAATATCTATAGTCCTATACCATATACTTCTTACTGTTCTTCTTTTCTACAAAAAACACTAGTGCTGTTTGAGACAACTTTGAGGGTCTGATATACTCTTTCCTCAATTGCTCCACAGTGAACTCACACATCTCTCCTCTCTTGACAACAGATACACATTTCCCTTTCTCAGTGCAAATCCTTTCTTCACCTCTATTGCATGATTCTACATCTTCTTTGTCAGTATCCTTTCACTCACTTTCTTTCCAAAGACATGAATCCATTTGTGAAATCTTGAAGAAACCAATTTCTTGGCTTCTTGCTCTAACTTTGCTACTTTCTCTTTCTCATCCCAAATTTCCCATTCTTTTGCCATATTTTTTACTTCTATTGTTCTCTCTTTCTTTGGTTTCTTCTTCTTCTTTTCTTCTTTTTTCTGCTTCTGCCACCCTGGTTTTCTCTGCTTTAGTCTCTACTGCTTTTCACACTTCTCCAGACATCTTGTCATCTTCACTTCTCCTGTTTTTCAGTTAATCTTAGGATTGTGATGAGCTAGTTATAGCATTCTCAAAATCACACTCTACTTCTGACTACTAATTACATTGATTTCTGTTCTTTCTCTGTATCTCTGATCATAAATATTGACTTCTACAGTATTTTCTATTAGTCCTTCCTTGTTAAGCATCCCATTCATATTTCTCACATATATTAGTCTTTTTATCTTTTTCAACTTAAACCTCTGCTTCTTGGAAAACTCTGAACTCATGACCAACTCTGTTGTACTACTATCCAACAATGCATTTACTGTGACTCTCTCCTGCATATTAATTCTTTCCAGCCCAATTCTCACTATCACTTCTCTTAGTATGTTCCAATTTAGATTACAGTAGGATATATTCTCCATTACTTTATTAAGCATTACAAACTTATTTATAAAAGAATCTAATCAAGAAATATCAGATTTTTGTCCTTTTTTAAATTACTATCATTTCTTTATTCCCTTGGTAGCTAATTTATTATCCTTGTCCAATTATCCTCTTATTCCTCACAATATATCTAAATCTCTTGCAAGTATGATAATTCCTTCCATAATCTATGTCTATAGTATATGAGTTACACCTAGACATCAATCCTGTTTGCTGCTGTGAATTAACTATAACCACATTTATTCTTTCAACTCCCTCCATTAGAGTAGGTTCTGTCAGTGTCTGCTAGAACTCCTATATTCTTGGCCAAACTTGGAACTAAGACAATTGTTGTCTTTATGCTCCTCCAGAAAATACTGGTATATTCATTCTTAATGCTGGGTTTTTAATTTCCCTCCTTTCTCTTAACCTCTCCTTCTCTCATTTACTCTCTCTCCAATGCCTATCCAAGTTTGTTGCTCTTTCATACTATTGTTCAATATTCCTGGGGTAACATTCTACTTTTATCAGCTTTCTCCAAATTACTCTATTCATTCCTCATTTAAACTCCTCAATTAGTAGCTGTCTTTCAAACCTGCTTCTTCTTACCACTCTTCTGAGCTTCTGAATAAATTTCTTCATCATCTTTCTTCTTTGTTTAACTTTCTTTAGCTCTGCTACTTTGATTGACTTTTTGTTCCCATTTTTGAATTCTTGTTTTAGATTGATAAGAAAATCTCCCACCATTGCAAACTCCAAGCTTCTATTCTCCAAATATTTCATAATATTCTTCTTCCAAATATCTACCAATTTTCCTTACACATACATCATATCCCATATTCTGACCTTATCCATCCCTACTTATGGATAACCACCAGTCTTCATTCATATCTCCAGACTCTTTTCAATATATATCAAAACCAGCCATGTCATCTTGGATATCCTTGCTAGTACAAAACAACTTTATAAATACTCCTCCCTTGACATTCAAAAATTAATAGGGAGCAGGATAACTTGTTTAGCAGCTACATTCAAGATAGCTACCCTAGATATACTAACTAGTATATAGTCTGGCAGCTTACACTGTAGTAACTTATCCTGAAAATTGACTAAAACTAGCACTACTTTTTCAATGTTAGTGACAACATGCCTCACCACCTTCCAGTGGTTGTCTACCTTCTAAAGTCTCTAGTCATGATCTGAAATATACAACCAGTGTGACTTGTAAAGGTGTAGCACATGTGCTGAAGCCAAAGGCCATTTTGCTCTAACTTTCATATTCTCAGATAACATATTTTACTTGGTTCTTGATATCTGAGATCTGGAAAGATATCTCAGATAATGAGTTGTGAACTACATCTAACAACATATAATAGAATTCTCATCTTTATTCTGATATAAAGCCTATATGCCATTAAAAATTCTAAAACCTTGCTTGCTTAGCCACTTCTATGTTTGATCTAGTATGGGGTCTATATTATGATCTTAAGCTAGAGCTCAGGTTGCACTTAGGCAAAGACTTGAGAGGAAGGTAAGGAATGTTTATAAGTGGTAAAGTGTAAGGATACAGGAAAGTATTTATACTATATATACCAGTAGTCTATGAGGAAATAGCACATAGTCTATGAAGTCTAATGAGTCATATACATGAGAAGAGGTTGAGAATAAAGCAAGGCTGGAGCACCTACTATATGAGGCACTGACTGAGACTTCTTTGGTGCAGCCAATTGTATTGTCATATCCTGAACCCATCCTCATAATGCATCCTCAAGGCATTGATCATAACAATACCCCGTTTTCAGCTTTCATGTCCTCATGAATCAGACCAATACCTCCAGTTCTCTTACCATGTAAGTTACAACTATTTTCTTGTTAGGACCAATGATAACTTGTCCTCAATTGTCAAATGCAATAAAAAACAGTTCATGTGGTGGTGGTCCTCCTTGGAACATTTGAATAGGATATCTGTTCCTTGCTGTTTCCATATTATGTTTGTTATCTACCTGTTATGATCTAAAGCTCAAAGTGTTTAAGCAGTAGAACAACTCTTGTATTGAGTAACACAAGAGAACTCGATAGAGTTCCTAATACAAAGTAGTCTACCTTATATACTATTTCTCATGGTCTGTGCTAGCTACTATGCACCCTACCCTAAACGACCATGAGTATAACATGAGGTCAGCATGTGTTGTCTATGCTGTATAACGTCACTTTGTTCCAGAACCTTCTACTTCCTTCTCCCAAGTCTTGTGATCAGTCTTGTGACTACGCCATCAATTTGTGACTGATATGACAGTGTGACTGATAAACCCTAACCTGAGTTGTTCTAAAAATAGAAAAAGAAAAGAAAAGTAAAGTAAAATAAAAATGAAAAGGAAAAATAAAATAAAGTCCACTGTCAATGATCTTGACACTACCAGTGCTGTTGCTACTTCTTTCCAGAAAGTCAGAATCTTGTTCCCCCCTCAATCAAAGCAATTGGTAGTGCGATGGTGGTTGGAAAATTCTTGTTTGAGTAGGAGACTTGACGAACTTTATATGTTTTAGGAGGTTGTCAATTTCTTTGTCAATGAAACTTGAACTTTCTGTTGAAATCAACTCCAAGACTTTGTATGGTTTGATTAGTATCACTTCTTCTTCTTCTTTTTCTTTACCTTTCTCCTATTGTTCTTCATTACTATATAGATCTTGAATCTCCTGAATGTTCTCGTCCATATAGCTATTGCTTCTTTCTTTATATCTGTCCAACTCATTGGCCAACATCTTTTGCACTTGAAATGATCACTTCTCTATATCACTTTGAACCAAGAATCCCAAGTCTTTTGAGATTTCAGATATGTTAGTGGCATTTGTCATTCAGTTATTGATGCTTGCCCATAAGATAGCTTCTTTCATCTCTGTCACTACTGTGTTTGCTTCTCCTGTTAACTTCTTCATGTTCTTTATCATCCTTTGTACATCAATCATTGTTTTAATCCCTTTCAGCATCTTGTGATATATTCTTGTCTAGCCCTCTTATTCTCTCTTTATTACTGGAGCTTGATCCATATTGTTCAATTGTCTAGAGATGTATGGATTTGGGGAGCCAGATGTGGTAGCATGGTTGTTGTTGGAAATTTGAGAAGACATTTGCTTTGAACTGTCAAAATAGGATTTTACCTCTCCTCTTTATATATTTTGACTCAAACATCTTGCCCAATAGTCTTCAATCGCCTTTTTTGCATGAAGCAATCCTATTTCTGCTATTTATTAGTCATGTTTATCTCTGTAGCCCTTCCAATGCACCAAGTATTGCATCCTCCTCCCATGTTTCCTATAATTCCTAACTTCTTCCACTTCGTATTCCTCTTCTTTATTAATAATTGTTGGCAGTAGTGCTGGCTCCTCATGCTGTCCCTTAAACTTTAGCTCCATATATTGTGTCAGCAGGTCCTCGTTGAATACGTTATGAATTGCCCATCCTTCTGGAAGTTTCAGTTGAAATGCTCTCAAGCTAATATTCTTTGAAATTCTCAAAGGCCCATATCTTTTATTATTCAACTTCTTTGAGGGTTGATTTGATTGGATATTCTTGTTTTC
>Ga0157358_1001524_pt1 | contig 10101 bp, 14 predicted proteins | sample AttcapACBM2_FD_111484 | JGI IMG/M metagenome (GOLD analysis project Ga0157358, IMG submission 111484) | Fungus gardens microbial communities from leaf cutter ant in Botucatu, State of São Paulo, Brazil - Atta capiguara ACBM2 | ecosystem: Host-associated > Fungi > Mycelium > Unclassified ...
CCAGAATTAAAAGAGTACATCAAGAAATATATATAAGGATGTTTCAAGTGCCAGCAAAATAAAGTTTAGCATCAGAAGAAGGCGGAAGTGCTACATCCACTAGAGATTCCCTAAGGACCATGGCAAGAGATTAGTATTGATATCATTGGACCTTTGCCTAGGCCAAATAGAATGGACATCATAGTAGTCATCATAGACCAATTCACAAAGATGATTCGATTAAGAGCAACAACTACAAGTATATTATCAGAAGAGATTGCAAAAATCTACAGGAACAATATCTGGAAATTATATGAAATACCTAGAAAGATTCTTAGTGATCAAGAATCACAATTTGTATTAAGGTTTATAGAGAAATTTACAAAGACACTGGGAATGAAAAGGCAACTATTAATGGCATATCATTCTCAAACAGATGGTCAAACAAAAAGGATAAACTAGGAGATAGGAACATTCCTATGACATTATGTGAATTACCAACAAGATAATTGGATGAAATGGCTAGCTGCAACGGAATTCCAGTACAATAAAAAAAACATGCAGCAATAGGAAAGACACTGTTCGAGCTAAACTTTGGAAGACATCTATAGAAAGGTGATCTTGTAGTACAGATGGAGATTCCAAGAGTAGAAGAATTCCTTGCAGGAATACAAAAGAGTTGGGAACAGGTAGCAAAGACAATGAAGGAAGCTCAGAAGAGCATAAAAAGATAATTCAACAAGAAAAAACAGAATCCTCAAGGACTAAAGGTTGAAGATAATATGTGGCTCAAAAACAAGAATATTGAATTGAATCAACTCTCAAAGAAGTTGGATAATAAAAGATATGGGCCTTTTAGGATTTCAAAGGACATTGGCTTGGAAGCATTTCAACTAGAACTTCTGGAAAGATGGGCAATTCACAACATATTCAACAAGGACCTGCTGACACAATATGTGGAGCCAAATTTCAAGGGACAGCATGAGGAACCAGCACCACCGCCAATGATTATTAATAAAGAAGAGGAATACAAAGTGGAAGAAGTTAGGAAGCATAGGAAATGTAGAAGAGGGATGCAATACTTGGTGCATTGGAAGGGCTACAGAAATGAACATGACCAATGGATAGCAGAAACAGGGTTGCCTCATGCAAGAGAGGCAATTGAAGACTATTGGGCAAGGTATTTGAGTCAAAACCTATAAAGAGGGAGGGTAAAATCCCATTTTGACAGTTTAAAGCATTCACTCAAACCTTCAAAGTAAATGTCTTCTCAAATTTCCAACAACAACAACTACACTACTGTATCTGGCTTCCCAAATCCATACATCTCTAGACAATTGAATAATATAGATCAAGCTCAAGTAATGAAGAAAGAGAGAGAAGATTGGACAAGGTTATACCACAAGACATTGAAGGGGATAGAAACCATGATTGATGTGCAAAGAATGGTAAAAAAATATGAAGAAGATGGCAGAGAAAGCAAATACAACAATCACTGAGATAGAAGGAGCCATTCTGATGGTAAGCATTAACAACAGGACAATGAACACTATGAATATTGCAAAGATATCAGAAGACCTGCGATATATAGTACAAAGTGACATAGAAGAACGAATATTCCAAATCCAAAGAATATTAGCTGATGAATTGGACAGATACAGAGGAAGAGGTAACAGTTATGTGAACAACAATATCAAAGAAATCTAACAACTATATATTGATGAGGAGTTACCAAGGAAGGAGCTAGAAAAGATTAAAGAAGATGAAGTTATCTTAATCAAACCATACAAGGTTTCAGAGTCCATATCAACAAAAAGCTTCAGCTTTATAGATAAAGAAATCAACAACCTCATCAAATATATGAAGTTCATTAAGGCTCCTACACAAATAAGAATCTTCAGACCACCACTCCACTACCAATTGCTTTGATCCAGAGGAGAACAAGATCCTGATTTCTGGAAAGAAATAGCAATGGCATTAGTAGACAACAAGTATAATACAGAGACCTCAAGAAATGGATATCCTATATGAATGTTCCAAAGGAGACCACTACATAAACCGTTTTTTATTGTAATTAACAATCAAGGACAGGTTATCATCAGTTCTAACAAAAAAACAGTCACAACTTACATAGTAGGAGAACTAAAGATATTAGTCTGATTCATAAAGACATGAAAGCTGAAAAAAGGGTATTGTTATGATTGATGCCTTGAGAATACATCATGGAGATGGGTTTAGGATATGATGACACAATCAGCTACACTGAAGTAGTCTCAGTCAGTGCCTTATATAGTAGGTGCTCTAGACTTGCTCCATCCTCAAAGATCCCTCATGTTGTATGACTCATTAACTTCATGGACTACATGTTATTTCCTTATGGACTACTAGTATATATAGCATAGATACTTTCCTATATCTTTATGCTTTATCACTTATAACATCCCTTACCTTCTTCTTAAGTCTTTGCCTTAGTGCAATCTGAGCTCTAGCTTAAGGTCATAACAGCTTTATTGCTTGTATGTATCTACTAGTCATCACGACAGGTAGTTGCCACAACACTAAGTTCAACAAATAGAAAAAATAAAAAATAAATTGAAAAGAAAATGAAAATAAATAGAGTCTACTGCTTTTGACTTTGATAATTATTAGACTATAGTACTTACCAACCTCTGTGCAACTTAGAGCCAAGCTTTCAAGGCCTTAAGAAAGAGATACTGTTATATACCATCTGTCATCTACACATTTTCCACTCTTTTGGCATGGATCACACTTTATTCTAATTACTTATCAATCTGAGGACTAGACCTTATACCTCTTATCAATTCCATGGAGTTTCAAACAACATCTCCATGATACCCAACAATATATAGTGGTAGATTATTATTAGGTTACCAGTTTTGTATTTAAGAATGCAATCTACTGTGTACTATTTTCCTTAGTCTAATTATCAACTTGAACTATGTCACACTCATATACATCTGCCTGAATCACTGTTATCTGAAATTATAACTATACAGTACATAGGCTAGATATAACATCATCCATTAAAGTCAAGATTGATTCATCCACATAGTACTCCTTCCAACTCCATTCCAAAACCTGTCTCATTAAGTTCTTTTTTATTTCTGTCTTTCATACTATTATCACAGATAAAATTAGTGCATATGAACCACCTCTAACACACTTCTACATTTGATCTAGTATTGGATTAGAAAACCACTACTACTTCTCCTACTGTTAACAATGCTTAAAGTTATATCTATATTGCCACAAGCTACTTCTATTGCTATTAGATTATTTGTTCATAATAATTTAAGTCATGTTGACTTCTGTTGGTGTAGAAAGATGGAAACTCAATAGATGATGGTAGTAGTAGTGGTGTAAATAGTAAGAAGATGTAAAGAGATAAGACAGAACCAGTGTTAGTTTTCTCTTTGTACTTGTAATCTGAACCGTAATCTATCTTTATAGATATTAGTAGACCCTCTTTTTGTCTCACCTCACACCATCTACTAATTATGTCAACTACTGACTACTACCCTAAAGAATTTGTATATGATTTTGACCTAAGAAGGTCATTCTACTTTAGATAGAGTCTTAGAGATATCTGCTGTTCTTTTATATGTATAGATTACAAGTAGACACTGTAACACAGAGTTTTTATACAAAAGATACAAGTATACTACTAAACATCACACAATACAATGATAAGTATATCTAGAAAGAGATCTATGCTTGGTCTCAACTATTTATGGCAACTTTCTAGTAGTTACCACCAATCTCTTGATCCTCAAGTCTGATCTTGTCTTCTTGACATTGAGTAGTGTTGTCTTTGGTCAAGAATGATTAGAGTATAAAGAAAAGAATAGAGAAGACTCTAAGTTAGATAGTTTTAAAGATGAGATATTAAGTTCTAATATTACAACTCAAGCTCAAGTGTAAAAGCAAAAGATGAACCTTGTATTGGATTAATACAAGAGAACTCAATGGAGTTCTAAGTACAAAGTGTCTATCTTATATATACTTGGTTAATGGTCTATGCTATACTAAACCTAGTCTACTCTAAAAAACATATAGTATAATATTATTATTTTAGAATCTTCTATATTTTTCTGTGATATATGATTATGTGACTGTAACTGTGATAGATGTGATAGATGTGATAGATGTGTGACAGTTTGTAATAGTCACATATGATATCATACTATTTCCTAACTCTAAGTCTGAAAATGATAAAATAAAATAAAATAAAATTGAAAAGAGAAATGAAAATAATTAAAGTTCACTATCTTCAACTCTGATATCTTAGTTCCAGACTAATATTGTCTTCTCTTATTATTGTTAACAACTGTTTTCATAATATTTCCAATTATAACTACTCTGTTTAATCAACAGATACTTGTTACTTATTGTATGTAGTCATAATGATAGTATCAGTGAGTTTGAGTATAAAGTATAAATGCAGTAGGAACTTTTTGTTCAATTCTCTTGTAATTGTTACAATTTTAGCTTAAAGCTCATATTATACTTAGGCAAAGATTTAAGAGGAAGTAAGAGGATTATATTAAGTGGTAAAGTGTAAGGATACAGAAATGTATCTATGCTATATATATAAATGAGCCATGAGGAAATAGTTCATAATATATAAGGCAAATCAAGTTATATAACATAAGAACAGAGCAAGGATGTAATACCTACTATATGAGGCACTGACTGAGACTGTTACAGCATAGTCAATTGTATTGTCATTTACCCTTTACCCTATTCCATACTGCATTCATGAGATATTGATTGTAACAATACACTGTTTTCAGCATTCATGTCCCTATGAATTATACCAACATCTTGAGTTCTTCTACTATATATGTTGCTACTATTTTCTTACTAGGTCCAATGATTACTTGACCTCAATTATTAATAGCTACAAAGTATGGCTTATGTAGTAGTCCTTCTTGAAACATGGTTATAGAATAACTATTTCTTGCTGTTCCAGTGTTATGTTTGTTATCCACAAATGCCATTACTACTTCTTTCCAAAATTCAGGATCTTGTTCTCCTCTAAATTGAAGTGATTGATAATGTGGAAGTGGTTGGAATAGTCTTGTTTGTGTAGAGGATTAGATAAATTTTATGTACTTTATAAGATTCTCCACTTCATCATCTATGAAGCTTGATTTTGTTGTTGATGATATGGATTTGGATACCTCATATGGCCTGATCAAGATAACTTCTTTGTCTTCAACTCCATCTTGTGTTCTTCATTCTTATACAATTCTTATATGTCCCAAATATTATTCTCCACATATTGATTTTCTCATCTCTTGTATGCATTGAGTTTATCAGCTAGTATTCTTTGAATTTGAAATACCTAATCTTCTATGTTGCTTTGAATTAGATACCGCAAATCCTCCAATATTCTTAGGATATTAGTAGTATTCATGGTTTGGTTGTTGATACTCACTTTGAGGATTGTCTCCTCTATCTTTGTAACCATTGTATTGGTCTCTTCTGCTATCTTCATCATCTCTCACATCTATTTCTGAACATCAATCATAACCTTTATTTCCTTTAATATTTTGTGATACAATCTTGTCCAATCATCTTGTTCCATCTTAAATATCTGAGCTTCGTCCATATTGTTTAGTTTTCTAATGATATAAGGGTTGGGGAAAGTAGGAGTAATCATGTAGTTGTTGTTGGTGGTGACTTGGGAAGACATCATTCTTTAGAATTCAAGTATTGTTGTGAATTGTCAAAAGTGGGATTTTACCCCCTCTCTTTATAGGTTTTGACTTAAAAACTTCATCTAATAATATTCAATCATCTCTTTTGCATAAGGCAATACTGATTCTGCAATCCATTGGTCATATTTGTTCCTATAACCTTTCCAGTACACCAAATATTGCATTCTCCTGTCTTGTTTTCTATGCTTCCATACTTCAACAACTTCATATTCCTTTTCTTCATTAATAATTGTCAGTGAAGATACCAGTTCCATGTGTTGTCCTTTAAATTGTGGCTTGTTACATCTTGTTAGCAGGTCTTTGTTGAACATGTTGTGTATTGCCCATTCTTCTGGAAGTTCCAATGTTCATTGAGATCCTAAAAGATCCATATCTCTTTTGATCCAACTTCTTTGAGGATCTGTTTGACTAAATATTTTTGTTTTCCAGCCATATGTTGTCTCCCACCTTCAATCCTTGAGGATTTCTCCTTTTCTTGTCAAACTGCTTCTTCATGTTCTTTTGAGCTTCTTCCATTGACTTCATGGCTTCTTCCCAACTTCTTTGTAATTCTATAAGAAATTCTTTTATTCTTGGAAACTCTGTTTGCATCACAAGGTTGCCTTTCCATGAGTGTCTTCCAAAATTAAGTTTGAATAGTGTCCTATCTGTTGCAATATATCTTTTGTCATTATATTGGAATTCTGCAGCTGCTAGCTATTCTATTCAATTGTCTTGTTGGTAATTAACATAATATCATAGAAATATTCCTATTTCCTGATTAATCCTCTCTGTTTGACTATCTGTTTGAGAATGATATGCCATTAACAATTGTTTCATAGTTCTTAATGCTTTTGTAAATTCTTCCATAAATTTTGATGTAAACTGTGGTCTCCTGTCGCTAAGTATTTTCCTTGGAATTCCATGAAGCTTTCATATTTCATTCTGATAAATCTTTGTTATGCCTTCTGAAAAAATATTAGTTGTTGTTGCATTTAACCTAATTATCTTCATAAATCTGTCTACTATTATCACAATGGTGTCCATTCTGTTTGACTTGGGCAGTGGTCTAATGACATCAATACTGATCTCTTGCCATGGTTCTTGTAGTATATCAAGTGGATGTAATTCTCCAGATTTCTTCTAATGTTGGATCTTGTTTGGTTAATATTTGAAGCATCCTTAAACATATTTCTTAATGTCTTCTTTAAGTTCTAGCTACCAATAGTTTCTTTTGACCAACTCCATTATTCTTTGTTGTCCTGGATAGCTTATGTCTGCAGAATCGTGATTTTCTTATAGGATTTGTTCTTTAATCTTCTTGTTGTTTGGGACATATATTTTTCCATTCACATAGGTAATCCCATCTTGTTCCCAAGCTATACTGTTGTTTTTTTTCAATTCATGTTCTACTTCATATTCCTTTGTGTTATTTCTTTATATTTCTTCTAGTAGTTCCAAATCTTCTGTTGTCTTGTTCCTTCTGATCACTGTTATTTCTGCTGTTGTTCTTCTTTCCCATAAATCTTTTTTGAGCATCTGAACATCCTTGTTGTTTTCTTGTGTATCTACCTAATTCTTTCTTGATAAAATATCTGCCTTGGTGTTTATTTTCCCAGATATATGCTATAGAATGAAATTATAGTCTTGCAACTTTAAGTACTATCTGTCCTGTCTTCCATTTAACTTGTGGGATTCTCTGAAGTACTCGAGGTTTTTATGATCCATCCAGATTTTGAATGGTTCCATTGCATCCAGCAAATATTGTCTCCACCTTACTAATACTTTAACAATTGCCAATAGCTCTTTATTGTAGATTTCATAATTTCTTTCCACTAGTTGCATTGTCCTGGATAGGAAGGCTATTGGTTTCCATTTTTCATCCTGTTTTTGAGATAATACTCCTCCAATGGCATATCCTAAGGTATCTGTTTCCATTCTGAATTTTCCTTCTCTCTTCAGAAGAGAGAGTACTAGTTGACTTGTAATCTTGTTTTTTAGCTCTCTGAAAGCTCTTTGCTGTTCTTCTTTCCATTTCCATTCCTTCTTTTCTTTCAGGTCATTTAATGGCTTTGCTGTATAGTTAAAGTTCTGAATGAACCTTTGATAGAAATTTATGAATCCTAAGAAGCTTTTCACTTCTTTGATTTTTGTTGGTGTCTTTCATTCCTTTACTACCTTGATCTTCTCTTGTTCCATTCATATATGTCCCTTACTGACTATTACTCTCAATATTGGGATTTCTTCCATATTAAAATCATATTTTGATCTTTTAAAACACAAGTTGTGTTTCTCTACAATCTTCAAAAATCTGATCATTTGTTCTTTGAGTTCCTTTATTGTTTTGGCTGTTATAGCAAAATCATTCATGTAATTTGTCAGTACTTCTTTGTGAAGCAATTCCCAGAAAATACTGTTCATCATCCTTTGGAATGTTCCTGGCAAGTTGCATAATCCAAAATACATTACTTGTGGCTCAAACAACCCTTTGTTCATTAGGAAAGCTGCCTTCCATTTGTCACCTTCTTTAATTTGGACATTGTTGTATTCCCAGATAAGATTGAGTTTGTTAAAGTATTTGACCTCTTATAGTCTTAAACCAACTGTAATGAACTATCTTTTTGGGAATGCAAAAACATAGTACTGCATATCTTGACTCTGATTTCACAATTAAACCCACTTTTAGTTGTTTGTCCAGCCATTGGTTTAGTGTTTCTTCTTCCTTGAATGTCATTACATATACCTTTGCATTTAATTTTCTTGAAGCCTCTTCTGTTAGATTTATTTCATAGTTCTATTCACATCATTTCAGTAATTTCTTAAATTTTTTCTTATTGAATAAATGAGTAAATGGTTGAATATACTCTGGTAAATTTTCTGGGTTTGTCCTGTCCAATTCTTTTCCAATTTCACTGTTGTCCTGTTCCTTGATTTCCATTGCCTGAGTTCTCCTAGTTTTAAACTCAATATCTTGATACTTTATTTTGCAGCTTTCTGAATATCTCATAAACTTTATCATTCTATTTTTCCAGTTGACTTCTAGGTTGTGCTTAATCAACCAGTCATGTCCTAGAAACATGTCTGTTCTGTTTAAATCTGTTACCACAGCTTCCAGTTATTCCTTATATCTGTTGATTTCAATTTCTAGAGGTACCATCCTGGTTATCTCTCCATTCTTCATCTATTTGCATTGAAAACTTCAAATGAGAAGTTTATTGGTTTTGTCTGTATCCTTTTTTTCTTGACCAGTTGTTCATTAATTCCCATATAAGTACATCTAGAATCCACTAGTGCTTTGACTTTGAGGTTCTTGCTGTTCTTTGTCTTCATTTTTGGTTGTACATTCAATTCTCTTTTAACATTATTCCATTGATTTGGAATAACATATTTATTTTGAGAATTTACAGGGGAGATCTCTTGTACCATACCTACTCAAGATCTTCTCTAAAACCCTATTTCTTGTTCTTCTCTTTGTAATCTTCTTCATTCAATTCTTCTTAAATTTTTTGTTTCTTTATTAACTACTTTTCTTTATAGTCTTTTGCAATATGTCCTTCTTTGTCACACTTGAAACACTTCCTAGTTTCTTTCTCTTTCTTCTTGTTCCAACATTTCTTGGCTATGTGGCCATACTTGTTGTAGTTGAAGTACTTTGGCTTCCTATCTTTGAAGTTATTGCTGGACTTCACTATATTCTTGTCCAACTAAGGTAATTGCCACCTTTTACTCCTTGAGTGACTCTAGTACCATAATGGGTGGGTATCCCAATATTGTCTTGATGATATCTTGTTGTACATTCTTCTTCAGTAAAAAAATAGCATATAGCTCATCTGTATCCACCTTCATGGCTAAGGCATCAAACTCTATCATGAAGTCTGCTATATTCCATTTCCCTTGTTTAAAGGTCTTGATCTTCTATTCAGTATCTGCTATCTTTGTCTTGTCACTAAATGTGGTCTTGATTTCTTTAATGAATTCTTTCCAATCCTAGGTTTCTAATTCTTCATCTAGTTCATCTAGCTTTCTCTGGGTGTAAATACCCACTACACCTCCTCTAAGATGAGCCAGGATCACTTTGATCCTATCATTGGTCTCTATGACCCTGTTACTTTTGAGGAATAATCATATTTCTCTCCATCAGTCTTTAAATTTTGTCCTGTCCTCATTAAACCATTCTGAATCTGGGACCATGTTCTTAGATATAACAGCTTGTTCATTGTTGTTTATTGTCACTAGTGCTAGTGCTGCAGACATTTCTTTGTCTAATTGTTTGTATATTCCTTCTAAGGCTTTGTTTGTAATCTGCAAGGATCCAAGTCTTTCTAACAGTACCTCAATATCATCTATCTGTCTTGAACTTGTCTTGGTTCTTCTCATAGTCTATGCCACACATGTTTCA
>Ga0157358_1001525_pt1 | contig 10096 bp, 9 predicted proteins | sample AttcapACBM2_FD_111484 | JGI IMG/M metagenome (GOLD analysis project Ga0157358, IMG submission 111484) | Fungus gardens microbial communities from leaf cutter ant in Botucatu, State of São Paulo, Brazil - Atta capiguara ACBM2 | ecosystem: Host-associated > Fungi > Mycelium > Unclassified ...
ATTTGAAGTCTTTCACTAATAGCTTTTTTCATGAGTTTTCCTAGAGTTGTTACAAACTTAAGACCTTAGAGTTGGTCAAAAGAGTGAACCTTGTATTGGGTTAACACAAGAGAACTCAATAGAAAACTCTGTACAGGATTGTCTACCTTATATACAAATATCTAATGGTCCATGCGAGCTATTTCTAGCCTACCCTAAACAACCATGTATATGCCTTAATGTCAACATATGTACCATATGTTATATGATATTATCCTTCTACAACCTTCTATATTCTTCTATGTGTCATATGACTTGTGACCATATCATCTGATATGACCTGCTGTGTGACAGCATGATCTTGTCACTCTAACTCTAACCCTAGTTCTAAAAATGGAATAAAAGAAAATAAATCAAAAAGAAAATAAAAATGAGAAAAGAAAATAAAAAAATGTTAAGTCTACTTTTTTCATTCTTGACAAGAGTGTTTAGAAGGACAATAGGGCAAAATATTTTAGAAGTATTATATGCTAGTTTATTGAGCTTATAGATGATAATCAATGTTGACTTCTTGAAATAGGATGGCTAGTATCTGAGATTGAGGTACAAATTAGCTATATTGACAAAGTTCAAGATATATTTAATGTCAGCTACCAAAATCTTGAGATAATTCCAAGAAATATAAGTAAATTCTAGAATAAACAAACTACTGTATTTTTTTATGGCATCAGTAATCTCAGCTTTGAAAAAAGGCAGCCACTCAGATTGGGGTCATAGAGTGATTCATTAAGTAAGCAATAGTTGATGGATCAATCTTAAGCTAAATTAAACATTAAAATATTTAGTTCATTACATGGATACCTAAAGTTTGATGGCCTCCATAGTTGGTAACTGGTGTTTTCTGACCCAGTTTATAAGGTTCCATGGCCTCTCATTTTTTAATGCAATTTCTTGGATTTTATCATTGAAGAAAACACTTTTGGCCCTCTTGACTGATTTCTTAAAGTTGCTCTAGTCTAATCTTGATCTGGAGATTCAATACACAGAAAAATTCCTATTACACTTCTCATTTTACCATGTTTTAGAGTGCTTGGTAATATTGATATATTTTGAATGCTTGAGCCAAAGTTCTTCTGTAATAGATATGAATTCTTATGTTATTCTTTTTAATGTTTCACAATCTGAAAGGTTAGCTGTGTTAATACATCCCACTTCATTCTTATTATGATCTTAAGCTTGGCTTAGGTTGCAACTTAGGCAAAGACTTGAGTAAGAGTCAGAAATAAGTCAATTGGTAAAGTATAAGGATACAAGACTGTATCTACCACTATATATATGTACTAATAATAAGGAATTAGTGAGGCATTCTTAAGGAAACAGGATGTAAGAAATAAGGAAAAAATAATAAAGCTTCTACTACTATATAAAGCACTGACTGATAAAACATGGGGAAACAACAAGATACAGTAATTAATAAGTCAGAGATAAAATGAACTCTAACACATGTTATTCATGAAGCAAATATCTGTAGGATATAAGATGGTAATTGTAACAATACCCCTATTTTAGCATTCATGTTCTTATGTTCAATCTAGGGATACTAGATCTTCAACCATAAAAGACATACATCTTGATTGGAAATTCTTGTCTACTTGTGTTTGAGTTATACTTCTGTTTGATGAACTCAGCTACAATTTCTTTCCAATATTGGATATCTTATTCTTTATTTTCTTTGTTAAAGAGCTTTATAATGGGACAGTAGAAGGAATAGAATGATTTTTGTTGGAGATTGGAGCATCTTTAAGACTTTTTCTAGGTTTTTGGCTTTTTCTTGTATAAAAATGGATTCAGATGTTTTTGATCTGCTAGGTTCAGATGATATGTCATATGGCTTGTATAGAAATACTTCTTCATCTTGAATTACATCTTCTTTTTGTTTTCCTTTGTTAATAACCATTGGTTGTGGAGTCTCATGGCTTCTTTTGCTACTTCTGTTGATTTCTTCACTACTTCCTAACTTTTTTGTAGTCTTTCAAGGAAACTCTCCAGTTTTGGTAATTCCATTTTTACTGTTAGGTCCTCTTTCCATGGATATTACCCAAAGTTAAGTTTGAATGGAATATAACCTGTAGTCATGTATTTCTTATTGTTATACTGGAATTCCACTGCTGACAACCATTCTGTCCAATTATCTTGTTGATTGTTAACATAATGTTGCAAAAATACTTTGAATTCTTGATTGATTCTTTATATTTGATTATCTGTCTGAAGATAATACACTGTAGATAGTGTTCTTCTTGTTTCCAATACTTTACTGAGATCTTTCATAAATCATGAGACAAATTGAGGCTTTCTGTCACTAAGAATTTTTTGTGGTACTCCATATATATTTCATATTTCATCTCTGTAGATTTTGGCTATGTTCTCTGATAGTACTGTTATAGTTGTTGTCTTGAGTCTGATCATTTCAGTAAATCAATCAACTATGACCACAATCACATCTTTGTTGTTTGATTTTGAAAGTGGTCCAATAATATGAATACTGATTTTCTGCCATGATACTTCAGGTGTTTTCATTGGATGAAGTTATTCTGCTTTCTTCATATATTATACTTTATTTTGCTGGCATTTCTGGCATTCCTGAAATATATTTCTTGATGTTATTTCTTATTTTCTGCTACTAATAGTTCCTCTTGATCAACTCAAGCATTCTTTGTCATCCTGTGTGTTGAATATCTGCTGGTTCATAATTTTCTTGTAGGATCTGCCCTTGTATCTTCTGGTTGTTTGGGATATATATCTTTCCATCCATATAGACCACTCTATTGTCTTTTCATGTTTGTTTATCTTTTTTTCCAACTCTTTCTATTAAGTACTATTACTTCTGTATTACAATCTCAAGACCTTAGAGTAGGTTAAGAAAAGAAACCTTGTACTAGGGTTAATATAAGAGAACTTGATGGAGTTCTTAGTACAAACTTGTCTACCTTATATATGCTACAGTACCATTAATCTATTCTAAAGGCTATATGTTATTTATAAGATTAACAATGTGTTAAATATGCTGTAGTAATGTCATTTTCTTTTAGAACTTTCTACTATGTTTTATTGTGACTTATGTGTGACACTGAGTCACATTGTGTGAAAATCTGTGACAGCAACATATAACATTATGCTAACCTTAATCCTAAGTTTCAAAATAAAAAATAAAATTGAAATCTATCATTCACAACTCTAATATTCTACTTTTATATGTATTCTTCTTGTCTACAGCTCATTCTTGAGCATATTAATATCTTTATTATTATCTTTTGTATTTATTTAGTTTTTTCTTGATAAAATGTCTACTCTTATATTTATTTTTATTATGTTATAGAATTGTCAGGTGCAGTTCACACTGGAGATGAAAGTCCGCAAGATGGACTTGGAGTTGTGTGAACTTGTGGAACAACCTTGGCTTCAGCTTATATACTGTACTGTCTGTCTACTACATGGTCACAACTTCAAATGATAAGAAGAAGTCCAAGATAGGAGTGAGTGCTAATTGGTATGTCGCCATTGAACACCAGAGATTGAGTTCAATAAGAGTTATCTTTGTCGATTATTAGACTAGCAAATTACAGTATAACTAATAGTCTTATATACAAATAGATATTATAGGAGATGCTCAGGGTTTCAGTGGTAAAGCCCCTATTACCCCAAGCAGAGGGTTCAGTGTTGAGACACTGACAGGGATAACTCCATCATGAAAGACTGAGTTGAATAGGAGTATCTCTACCATAGAAGATGGAATACCCAGATAGCTGCAATACTACCTTAAGACATGTTGTAAGAAAGGTGGCTGTTATAGAAGGCAGGCTTTATTTGTTGGCAAGGAATGTACCATGGAGATGTGTTTTCCAGATGAATGGACTTGGCATATGACAAGAATAAAGTTATAATCTTGTAACTTCAAATATTATCTTGCTTGCTATCCATTGATTTTGTGCAGTTCTTGGAAATACTTGAGGTTTTTATGGTCTGTTTAGACTTCAAACTTTTTCATAGTGTCTTGTAAATATTGTTTCCATTTTGTGAAAGCTTCCACTAAAACCAGTAGTTCTTTGTCATAGATCTTATAGTTCCTTTTAGCTACTTGCATTGTTCTCAATAAAAATATAATAATGTTACAATCTTAAGCTTGGCTTAAGTTGCAACTTTGGCAAGACTTGAGTAGAGAAGAGAAAGAATAATCAATTGGTAAAGTGTAAGAATACAGAATAGTATCTATGGCTATATATACCTATAGATCATAAGGAATACATATGTTAAGAGTGAGGAAAACATAAGAAAACCTCCACTACTACATAAGGTACTGACTGACTATACATGTAGAAAGTGCATAGTGTAACTGATCACTGAATCATAAAGAAGAAACCCCAACATCTGTTGTCTGTAAACAAACCTTCTGTAAAACATGAGGCATTGATTACAACAAATGGAAATCCATTTCCCTTCTTATTCCTAGGATAAGACTCCTCCAATTGCATGTCCTAAAGCATTAGTCTCTACTCTGAATTTTTTTTCTCTCTTTGGTAAAACAAGTACTAGTTGACTTGTAATTTTGTCCTTCAATGACAGCCTTGACTTTGTCATTTTCTATTTATACTTCTTCTCTTTCAACTACCACTTCTAGCATAGATATTTCATTAACATTGAAATCATACTTTGACTGTTTAAAACAGAGATTATGTTTTTTATATTTCTCTGCTATCTTCAGAAATATATTGTCCTTTCTTCTAGTTCTTTCTTAGTCTTGGTAGATATAACAAAGTTATCCATATAATTGGCTAATACTCTTTCATGTAAGAGTTCTCAAAATATAATATGCTGTTTATTATTCTTTGGAATGTTCCCAGTGAGTTACATAACCAAAGTATATCACTTTTGGTTCAAATAGACCTTTGTTCATTAAAAATGCAGTCTTCCATTCATCTCCTTCTTTGATCTATGCATTGTTATATCTCTAGATAAGGTCCAATTTGTTGAAGTACTTGGCATCCTTGAGCTTGTTGATTACTTCCTCTATTAATAATAATAGTGTCTTGTCCTTTATTGTATACTGGTTCAATTTCCTGTAATCTTGTACTAATCATAGTGATTCATCTTTTTTTAGAATGTAAAAACATGGTGCTGCATATCATAAACTTGATTTCACAATATGTTCTGCTTTGAGCTGTTCTTCCAACCATTGATTTAGTGCTTCATTCTTTTTGACTGTTATTGTATAGGCCTTGGTATTCAGTTTCTTTGGTGTATCTTCTATCAGATTAATTTTGTGATCTTATTCTAGTAATTTTTCAAATTTTCTTCTTGTTGAAGAAATGTGTGAATGGTTGAATGTATTTTAGTAAATCTTCTGGATTCATTAGACTCAGCTCCTTGCCCATTGCCTGTTGTTCTTTATCTATGTCTTCTGTTGCCTGTAATCTCTATGTCTTCTGTTGCCTGTAATCTCTATGTTCTTGACATGAATGTAATGTCCTGCTATTGTGTTCTACATTTTTTGGGGCATCTTATAAACTGTATTGCTCTTGTATTTCAATTTACTTCTGGGTTGTATTTAACCAACCAGTTGTTTCCTAAAAACATGTTTATGCTATTTAAATCTATGACTACTATGTCAATCCTTTTTATATGTCTATTGATCTCTAGTTCCAGTGGTACAAATCTTGTTACTTTTCCATTCTTGATTCCATCTGTGTTAAAGACCTTGAATCTGTTTATTAGTTCTGTCTTTATCTGTTCTTTCTTTACCAGTTGTTTATCAATTCTAGTATAAATGCATCCAAAATCAACTAGTGCTTTTAAACATAGTTTCTTTCTGTTTAATATTTATTTGTATGTTGAGCTCTCTTTCTTTATTGTCTCATTAATAAGGAATAATACATTGATTTAGGGATTTATTCATTATCTGAGTCCTTCTATATACTTCTGTTCCTTATCTTCTGCTCTATTCTGCAGTCTTTTACTAGGTGTTCTACTTTGTCATATTTATAACATTTTCTAGTCTCTTTCTCTTTCTTTGGCTTTTGGCAATCTTTTACTATATGTGTTGCAATTAAAACATCAGGTTTTCTATTTTTATTATAGTTGTTCTTGGACTTGACAATTTTCATAAATATTCCTTTTTCTCTGTATGTGATTCCTGTTCCAGTTCTATAGTCATATCAGCTTTCTGTGGATTTATATCCTTGTTCTACTGAGGTGATTGCCACCTTCTATTTCTTGAGTATCTCTGGTGCTGCTATGAGTAGGTATTCTAATATAGTTGTGATAATATTGTTTCTAACATTCTTTTTCAATAAAAAGATCACATGTATATCATCTGTTTCAGCCTTTATGGCTAATGCTTTAAACTCTATCATGAAGTCTGAGATGTGTGTTATAGACTAAAATCCTTAGAGTCGGATAATAGAACAACTCTTGTATTGAGTAACACAAGAGAACTTGATAGAGAACTCTTCTACAAACTAGTCTACCTTATATAGTCCTACAGATGGTCCATGCTAACTACTATGCACTCTACCCTAAACAACCATGTGTAGTCTATGAGGCCAACATGTGGTGTCCATGTTGTATGACATCATCTATTCTCAAATCTTCTACTAAATTCTCCCAAGTCTCATGATCTGTTTTGTGACTATGCCATCAGATTGCAACTGATGTGACAGCATGACTGATCAACCCTAACCCTAGTTGTTCTAAAAATAGAAAAATAGAAAAGTAAATCGAAAAGAAAATAAAAATGAAAAATAAAATAAAATAAACTAAGTCTACTTTCTTTGATCTTGACAATGTGCTTTTTTTCTTGTCAGAATGTTTCAATCTTCTATTTGACATCTGCTACCTTGCTTTTATCACTAAACACTGTCTTTACTTCTTTGACAAACTTATCCCAATCTTAGGTATTATTATTATCATCTATTTAATCTCTCTTCTTTTGTGCATATATTTCTATGACACCTTCTCTAAGTTAGGGTAACACTGTATTTATCTTGTTATCAGTTGTTGCAACTCTGTTGCTCTTGAGTAATAAACAGATTTCTCTCTTTTACTAGTTTTCAAATTTTGTCTAGTCTCTATCAAACCATTCTGGATCTAGAACTATACTTTTCTACATTACTGCCTATACTGTCTCTGCTAGTGCTGATACTATTGACATGTTTTTTTCTGATGTTCCTTATTCAATAGTTCTGTTTTTGTCTGAAGTGTATTCTTTAGTGATTCTCAATAATCCAAATATTTCTTTGAGTGCCTTAATATCTGTTTCTTAATGTTGTTAATTTGTCTTGCCTATTTATGGATTCTACTACAATAATTGGTTTCTGTTCTCTGTTCTGTTTGTGGCATTTCTTACCACAATCTGTATCACTGTTTCTTCTAACAGTTTAATCATCTGTCTATGGTCTCACCACAAAGTAGTTTTGCTATTTCTTCAATGGTTCCAGTGGCCTAACCACTATGTACTCTTCTTTTGCAAGATGAGCATAGTGATGCTTTACCAAATATTATGACCTTAAGTTTGGCTTAGATTGCAACTTAAGCAAAAACTTGAGTAAGAGTAGAAAATAAGTCAATTGGTAAAGTATAAGAATACAAGACTATATCTACCACTATATATATGTACTGACCATAAGGAATAAGTGAAACATTCTTAAGGAAACAGAATGTAAGAAATAAGGAAAACATAATAAAGCTTTTACTACTATATAAAGCACTGACTGATAAAACATGGGGAAACAACAAGGTACAGTAATTAATGAGTCAGAGATAAAATAAACCCTAGCACATGTTATCCATGAAGGTAGGATATGAGGTAGCAACCATAATAATTCTTTAGCTTGTTAACAAATTTTTCTTTTTCTATACTATTCTTGACAATTGTTTGTATTTTGTTTTGAATGGATTCTTTTTCAATGATAATATTGATAGATAGAAAAGTATGGTTGGAGGGACTATGTAACTTAGGTAAGATTATATGTTTGTTAAATTCTTTTACATTAGTATAAAAAACATTAGGTTAATTACTAAGTTTGACTCTTGAGGGTTATTGGTATATCTTGTAAGTACTTGTATGATAGGCACTGACAACTCTAGATTAAAAGAATTAGTGATTTCCCTAAGAGTATCAGCATACATTGAATAATGCAAATACAAAGGATCTTAATTATTATCTTTGATATTGAAGTTTCTTGTTATGATGAGAACATTACTCAAACTTATATTAATATATGTGCATGTTGGCTTGAGAGATGATAGCCTCTGAGTTGATTCCTGGAGGGACCCTTGGTAGTCATATTGATCCTCAGTTTAATCTTTTTCTCTTTGTTATTTACCATATCGTGAATTTCTATGATCTTTTTGGCCAGTAACTTGGGGAAAGCATCCTTGATCTTGATGATGTCATCCATGTTATTCTTGGAAGCTTGTGCGTGAGTCTTGTTGTTGCCGTTAAACAATTGGTTCTTCCTGTAAAATTTAGACTTGGCCAAAATGGATTTGCTTGGCCTGGGGGGGAGGGGAGGGGGGATCCTTGAAACTTCTGCCTTCTTGTCATTGGTTGAGCTAGGTACCGATGTAGTTTTCCTATTGAATTGTGACGATACGCATTGGCGGAAAGTCTTGTCATGGAGCTTATAAACTCCCACGCTGCAAAGCCAAAGTCTGAAATTTGGGGGATGTCCACAGCTGATTTGTTGCCAAGGGGCGTTGTTTGATAAATGTCGCCATCCTGTAGAGCGAGCACATGATATTTTTGGCATCACCAGTCAAGTACTCATTGATGCCGAATAGAGAGATGGGGGCAAAGCTACCGTCCCACAAATGTGGGTCAGCTGGTTGATTGGTTTGGTATGGAATGGCCGAAGATTCCAGACCTAGAGGGATTTGCATATTCATGGTACCGTTACCTTGAGGTGTAGGCACATGTTCTCCCGCAGGTTCAGCAGGAGCAGGTTCGAGTGACACATAAGACAGGGAAAACTCTTGTGAGTTCCCACTTTTGACTTGTTCAGCCCAAGAATTGTTAGTTCCTTGAGCCTCCATGCATTCCATTCACTCTGCATAGTCCATGGAAGATGCAGCAGAGCTGACCGATAAGTCTCTTGATATATTGGGGTTAGGGGAAGGAGCACGTCCTCTAAGGATGTCGAATTCAAAATTCATTGATAATTGATTCGAGAGTTCTTGGTTAGTGTTCTGAGATTTCAACGTAGTAGGATGCAAAGTATTCGCTAATTCTCTTATGGGTGCTACCATACAAGATGATGGTAAGAGAGAAAGAAGCGATGTGCAGATATCGTGATCGAGAGCAGCGGCGTACCAGGTATACATAATTCATTGCTGGTGTCATACTCCAAGTCCAAGGACCACTGAGGATCTCGGCGCCTCAATCTTCCTCATTCATGCTCTAATCACTGCAAGCAACTGCTCCGTCCCTCACCGAGTAGGCAGACATGATATTTTCGTTGTCTCGACAACTGTGTCATGTCGATATATGACGATACAGGGATGTTCTCCGTGTCAATTACACTCCAGGGTGATGTAAATGTGGTATCCCATAAGTTATTGGTAGGTCACTCACAACGGGGGATTTCAAATTCACGACTCATCTCCTCCCGCATCTCAAAAGGCAGACGATCCTGTTCACAAATCGGTTCGTCCATCATAGGCTCCTACATTGACTATAGGTTATCTCATCTTCAGACCTTTCAACATATGGCTCACCAGTTCAGGCAATCGAGGGACAAGTGCTTGTAAGCCACTGGAAAACTGGATCCCATGAAATTCGTCTTCTTGTATTGTGAATCGAAGAAATGGGAAATCGCGAAGCTCCTCGTCCACTGTAGCAAGTCCACTATCGGTATCCAGTGCGTTCGAGGCATACTGGAATCGACCTCTATCAACCCCTGGCAAGCCACTGAAGTCAGGTCTCGGAGACAAAGTTCTAAGGCGTCCCCATAAAAGGGGTTCCTCCTGACATGCCTTTTCTGAAAGAAGTAAATATTTATATTCTTCCAAGTTATCAAGCTGACTTCGCTGGTGGAGATAAAGTGTTCCAGGGTCTGACGGAGGA
>Ga0157358_1001526_pt1 | contig 10089 bp, 3 predicted proteins | sample AttcapACBM2_FD_111484 | JGI IMG/M metagenome (GOLD analysis project Ga0157358, IMG submission 111484) | Fungus gardens microbial communities from leaf cutter ant in Botucatu, State of São Paulo, Brazil - Atta capiguara ACBM2 | ecosystem: Host-associated > Fungi > Mycelium > Unclassified ...
ACTCTTGTGTTTTACATACTTGGATAATATTCTACTTATCCATTTGGACTTTTAAGAGCCTATTATTGGATCTCTAACAATAAGATATAAACTATATTTAATAAGTTGTTAAAAAGTCTAGGAATGATATCTGAGATGAAATAAAGAAAGATGATCTATACCAGAAAAGGTTGGAGAGTGTAGATATGTTGGTATGTATTATCTGTTAGTTGGAATAAATATAGCTAGATCAGAATGTGACAGAGGCCAAGGTTATTCTGAAAAGCCTAATTATTTTATAGCAATACTATGAATACACAATCTTAGAAGTATTCTCTCATACAATTTTGGTTTATTTTCAGTCTTATAAGTATACTCTGAACTTATATATTATTTTATTTCATTTTTATCTATTTTTCTTGATCTAATTTTTTTTTCTTTTCTTAAAGTTTGGATACTAATGATTATATAACTATAGTGTGTAACATGGTAACATAAGGTAAACTCACTAGTCATATAACTTATTGTATGTAATTACAAATATATGCCATAACAAGTTGTAAAAGATACTGGAATAATAACATTAAGACATATGGTTATAACATAGTAGCTTTATGGTTATCAATAGATATTAGAGTTAGACATTGTAAAGTAGAATAGCAATATATTAGAGACTTCTTGTTGAATTCTCTTATAATCTTCACAAGACTCTTTGCAATCTAAGACTACTTAAGTACTCTATTAACTATTTAGCTTAATGGCTGCTGTAAAGGAATCCACTACTTTGCCAAATCTTAAACACTACTACTAACAATTCCACAGTCTTTTCTCCTCTCTTGTCAAGATCGTTGATAGTGGACTTCATTTATTTATTTCTTTCTTTCATTTTATTTTTCTTTGTCTTTTATTTTCTATTTTCTATTTTTAGAACTACTCGGGTTAGGAGTTATCAGTCACGCTGTCACATCAGTCACAAAGTGATGGCGTAGTCACAAGACTGATCACGGAACTTGGGAGAATAAAGTAGAAGGTTCTAGAACAAAGTGATGTCATACAGCATGGACAACATATACTGGCCTCATGTTATACTCATGGTCATTTAGGGTAGGGTGCACAGTAGTTAGCACGGACCATGGGTAAATAGTATATAAGGTAGACTACTTTGTATTAGAGACTCTATCGAGTTCTCTTGTGTTACTCAATACAAGAGTTGTTTCTTGACTTAACCTCTTGAGTCTTGATTCATAACATCTCTGGTCACAAGCCTCAAACACTATTACTAATACCACAGAGTTTATTTAGTTAACATTGTTATCTTAGAAAACTTTTTTAGATACTATTTTTAAAATAATCATAATCCTCTCTCTTTGACTATTATTTAATAAGCTCTTACTAAATCAGTCAATATTCTAGATTATTCTATCTATTAGGGTAACTAAGTGAAGCCTACAAGATGTGTGAAGTTTACAATCTTTAGAGAATTCTAAGTTATATTGTTTGTAGCTACCAAGTATATGACTTACTTCTAGAATATTACAATTGATATCTTATGTCTAACAAATAGTTTGTTCATGGACAAACAGATGTTGGAATTTCTTGTTTATGACTCTATGATTAGCTATGCTATATGTTTTCTTGATATAATCAGTTAGCACCTCATATAGTAGTAGGAATCTCTTTATGTTTTTCTAACTATTTTCTTATGCTCTACTATATATATTCCTTATGATCTCTAGGTATATATAGCTGTAGATACTATCTTGTATTCTTACACTTTACTAATTGATCATTCTTCTCTTCTCTACTCAAGTCTTGCCTAAGTTGCAATCTAAGCCAAGCTTAAGGTCATAACAAAAGCTTTCTAAAGATGATAACTACCCTAAATATCTAAATATTTTATATCTCACATGGAATATTAGATAAAATATTTGCTGATCTAACTATAGAATTATCAGAGTTATAAAAAATGAACTTGAATTTTATTTTATTTTCATTTTTATTTATTTTAGACTTAGACTGTTATAACTTAAATCCTTGAGTAAAGATAAAAGATGACTTTTGTATTATATTAGAGTTGAAGGTAGTAAACTAAACTTTTTCTTTTCAATTTTATTTTAATTTTATTTTGAACTTAGGATTAGAGTTAAGTATTATCACAAAATGAACTACTCACTTATTTGTGATATCTGAACCTTAGGTGCACTCTCAAAGGTTTAGAAGTGATTCAGAAGTTCAACAATAATAACAATGATGATTAAGATTAATACAGATAATAAAGGATAAAGATTGATGATAAATGATGTAAATTGATGAATAATAAATGATATTGTTAAGTCTGAGGTCTAATTCTCAGATACAAAGATATATATACAAAATAGTAATAGTTTGTATACAAGCTGTTTCCATTACATAATCAAAACTCATACCTGATGGGAGCTGTCATCTGTCATAGAAGCTATCAGGCTATGACAGATGACAGCTCCCATTAGATATGAGTTTTGATTATGTAATGAAAACAGCTTACACACAGACTATCATTCTTTTATATATATATCTCTGTGTCTGAGGGCTAGATCTTAGACTTAACAATGTCAATTATTCTTATTGATACTTTCCATCATCTATCATCATCACATCCTTATCCTGAACCCCTGGAACACCATTCAGTTCAAATATCACAACTAGTGAGTATCTTATTTGTGATAGAATGAAGTTTATAACAAATATGATGTTATATATAATTGTCACAAACTGTCACACAACATGACATGGTATCACACATTGGTCACATGATCACATAGAATATAAAACATTGTAGAAGATCCTAAAACAATAATGTTGTTCTATATATAAGATAAATACTTTTGTACTTAGAACTCTATCAAATTCTCTAGTGTTATCTAATATAAGGTTGTTCTTTCACTTTTACTCTTAAGTCTAAGTTTATAATATATTGAGTAACACAAAAGAACTTGATAGAGTTTTAAGTATAAGCTAGTCTATCTTATATACTGTAGACTATAGTTGGTATAAACTTAAGATCTTAGAACTAGTCAGAAGAAAGAATCTTGTATAGTGTTTATATAAGAGAACTTGATGGAGAGCTCTGTACATAATTGTTTACCTTATATGCTCAAAACTAGTAGTCTGTACTCTACTACATTAGCCTGTCTTAAATGACTATGTGTTTATCTTAAAGCTACTATGTATATAACATATTATATAATGTCATCTTTCCAGAGTTACCTACTGTTTTCTGTTATGATACATGATTGTGTGACAGTGTGACCATGACAGTATCATGTGACTATAACTGATATATAATACCAGACTATACCAAATTCTAACTCTAGTTTTCAAAATAAAAGTGAGAAATAAATAAATAAAGTTTACTATCTTCAATTTTGACAACAGTCTGTATACACACTATAACTAATCTATCCTAAAGTACATATGTTTTCTATAAGACCAACATATTATTGCTATACTATATAATATTATCTATTCTAGAATTCTTTATATTGCAATCTGTTATGCATAACATTATCTTATACTCTTTGCCTATATTTAAAATTGAAAAAAGTATAAAAATAAGAATAAAATAAAAAAGAAATAAAATAAAAACCAAGTTTACCACTCACAACTATAATATAGACAAAAGAGTATTACAAAGAGTAATAAAAAAGTGATATTTATTACAGTCACAGATTATATAATTATATGGTACATAAAAAGTTGTTAAAGATCTGAAATAGATGGTATTATATGGTATAGCAATAACATGTTGGTCTTATGAAAAGTACATAGACTTTAGAGTAGATTAATTGTAGTATATACATAGATCATAGTCTGTAATATATAAGGTAAACTAGCTAGAAACTCCATTAATGTCAGATTTGGAAACAAAAAACTTGGTTTTATTTATCTTCTTTCTCTTTCATTTTTATTTTTCAATTTTTCTTTTATTTTTATTTTGGCTTTTATTTTACTTAGGCAAAGAGTGTAGTATAATATTATACAGGTTATAAAGTGTAACAAAAGTGTTATACTTGTTACAGGGTGGTCACAGATGTCATTGTCACATGTCACATGATTATGTGATGCAGAGAAAGATATAGAACAGATAATATTATATAGAATAATAATAGTATATTAGTTGTTATAAGATGAAAGAGTGGATAGACTTTGATAAGAACAGAGATAAGATATAGATAGATAGTTATATTATTAGTCTACAATGAGAGAGAGAGAAGTCACATGACTGGGGAGTCACATGACATGATGTTATAGGGCCTAGAATGGTCCAGAGCAATCTGGAAGAACTTAGGATCTAGAAGGATTGGAAAGAGTCTAGAGTAGGAGTGACATCAAGGAACATGTTAACAGCATGGCTTCCTCATGGTATACACATGGTGCATGCATGGACAACAGAGATTAAAAGTAGGGTTTAGGGTATGATGTTAGGGCATATGTATATGGTATGCTGGCCTTGAGATAGATGCATGGAAGATTAGTAATGAACATGAGGACAGGACATGGACATTAGAGTAGGACAATGCACAGTTGTAGCATGGACCATGGATACTTAATATAAATAGTTGGTAGAATACTGTTGTGGTTCCCTATTGAGTTCTCTTATGAATATACAACTTGTATTCCCCACTAGATATCTCTTCTGTGAGATTTACTGTTTGTGCTGCTATTAGACATTGGTCTAGTGATTGCCACAACAGTAAGAGAGAAGATTATAATTATTATAAGTACAATAATTAGCAGAGATTCAGTAGAATTAATAGCAGAGCTGTTATAACTTTTAAGCCTAGCTCATGTTACAACTTAGGCAAAGACTTGAGTAAGAGTGAGATAAGGAGTCAATTGGTAAAGTATAAGGATACATGAGTATATCTACAACTATATACACCTAAAGATTATATATTATAGATAAGACAAACAAGTTATGATACATAAAAAAAGTATAAGAAAGTCTTGTCTACTACATGAGGCACTGACTGAGACAACATATGGTGCAGCTAATCATTGATTCATAATGAAGTAACCCCAATACCTGTAGTCTCTAAGCTAGCTATATTAAAGATATGAGGGATTAATCATAATAAGAGCTAAGACTTGAAACTTGGGATAAGAGAGATTTATAGGATTGGCAACAGATATTGTTAGTGTTTATATTTCAGTTTTTGGTAAAGTGGCAGATTCTTTTATACTATCTGAATTCTTAACTACCTAGTATAGTTATAACTTAAGTTCTTTAATAAAGACAGAATAAAACTTTTGTATTAAGTAATACAAGAGAACTCAATAGAGTTCTAAGTACAAACTAATCTATCTTATATACTAAAGATTTTTGTCTGTACACATACTATAGCTAACCTACTCTAAATTCTATGTACTTCTTATAAGGCCAATATGATGTTGTTATATTATATAACATTATCTGTTTCAAAACCTTTTATATCCTTCTCTGTGACATGTTATCATGTGACCTGTGTGACCACCTTGCATAACATCACATCACACTCTTTGTTTAATAAAGAAAAGAAAAGTAAAACCAAAAATAAAATAAATAAAAAAACAAAAAAAAATAAGAGAGAAAGAAATAAAACCAAGTTTATTGTTTACAACTTTAATAGTATTTAGAGTAGCTGTCAACTCTAAAGAATCTTATATGATCTCTAAGGATTCTTCTAAAGATAAGTTATATATTGTGTAAGTAAGAATAATAAACTCAGAATTTTCCTAAAGATTATAAACTCTGTGTAAACTCATAGACTTCACCTAGTTGCTCTAACAGTTGCCATAACAGATAGGCTAGGACTAAATAAAGAACTTTAAGGGACTTTAACACAATTGTTTGCTCATAGTCTTCTTTGGTTAGGCAGAATATTATTTTAAGTCACATATATAGTAGAAAATGTTAATACTCTTGATTGGAGTATATAGTAGATAATTTCTTTCTATAATATAAGAGTACTATTTGTTTGGTGTTAGACTGATATTTCTCAGTGAATATTTTTAGAAAGAGTAGTTCTTTGAATGTTAGCTAAGCTGTGTTATGATTTGAGACATGATTCTAGCATAAAGTATAAGTAAAATTTAAGTAATGAGTATGTAAATTATATGAGATTATATTCAAAATAGCCATAATGCAACTTGTTTTTTAGTTACAGTCTGGTTACTAATAAATCTCATTTTCCTAAATATTAGTATACTATTATGGTATACTTTGAGCCCTTATAATTATCTTCAATATATTTTTTCTTTTTTTTCTGCTTTTTTTTCTATTCACAATCATGTGCCCAGAAGATTGTGGAAGATACTAACATATTTATCTTTATCACTGGTTCTGAACATAATGTCAGTGGTCTTGTAATTATTATAAGTTTTGTAACTGGTTCTATGTTCAGCTCATAGGACTCATGTGTGAATATGGCTACTGAAAGAGATATAGATCCATGCTAGATCAGTCATGGTAACTAATGAGTATTGATATCAACTCAGGTTATAATTATTTCCAAGCTGCTTCAAAAAATACAGACAAAGAAGACAAAGATAAATAGGCAGTAAATATATACAAATGCCTTACTGTTGATCTATTGTATTTAAATCCACTAATAGTCCTTAATGCTTCCATATAGTTTCTTATAAATGGATACCTTCATATGTAATTTTTCCTAACCATATGGAAAAATTTTACAATATAACATGAGTTAAATTAAGAGGTAATTGAATGCCACAACTGCAGAAATTTGTGAATAGTACATATCTCTTTCTCTTTTCCAATTCTTGAATTTTCTATACCTTTTATCAACCTTGGAAAGTTTTAAATAATTTTGTAATGGTTAATATGTATAATTAACCTTCTTGAATGTATATTTACTATTGTTAGATCCAAATTTGAGACTATTGCAAATAATCACAAAACATACTCTCACATATAACCCTTATCCTGTTTTTAAACTAATGACACTCTTCATGTCTTATATAGCCTTGTATAACAAATAAATTGTCTTTAGTTATTGATTATGAAGTTTGGAAAATTGGATGATATATTGAAACAAGATGGAAATTTTCTAAACCAAGAAACTTAACAAGGCTATTTCCACACCATGTTGTTTGAGGGTGACTTCTAAGCTTACAACACTGACAGTCAAAATATATAGTTGCCCTAATTTAAGTAACTGATATGGGGTTTATCAAGTTTATAGAGCTTTATCTACATGAAAATAGTTTTAGAATTGCTTTTTCTGATTGTAATATCTTTTTCTTATGGGCTGAATAGCCATCTTACAGCTAAAACCTTGTACATATTTGTTTGATTATAGTTACTCAATATTAGAGTTGACTTGTTATGAATATTCCAGTTCTTAAGTATTAACTATTATTTCTTATTCTCTACCAAGTATAATGTTGGAAAAGTATAAGACACAAGAAAGAATAGAATTTAATCCATCTGTGTGTAAGGCTATAAACAAGTAAGACAAATTATTACTACTTGGCTGTATACCATAATCAAATGACTGATTTTGGTGTCTAGTTCAAATTAATAAGGTTGAAATGGTTTATCTATATAACATTGGTTGTAAAGAGAATTGAGATTCTCAAGTAGTTGCCTTAATATAAGTTTTGTAAGTGAAATAGATGATTATTCATTCTTAGACAGTACAAAGTCAAGATATAACTGCATTAGGGATAATTTGTTGTCCTTGCCCACTTAGAGATACACTTAAGTATTTCAAGCTCATTAAGTATATGTAGCTTTATTTTTGTAGTATATGTTGGATATGTGAAGCTTGGATACTAGCTTTTTTATTTAAATTCTCTTTTCTTCTTTTATTTTATTTTTTTTGAACTTAGGATTAGGGTTAGAGTGACAGGATCATGCTGTCACATATCAGTCACATCATATGACATGGTCACAGTAACAGTCACAAGTCATGAGGTCATAGAGAAGGGTATAGAAGATTCTGGAAAAATAATGTATATTATACATGTTGACCTTAAGGTGAATACATGGTCATTTAGAGTAGGCTAGAGAAGTAGTAGCATGGACTATTATAGTTTAATATATAAGATGAATGATCCTATACAGAGTTCCCTATTGAGTTTTCTTGTGTTAACCCTAATACAAGGTTCTTTCTATTAACCTACTCTAAGATCTTTGAGTTATAACATTAAAACTTAATTTTCTTTCTTGAGACTGCCCAACTCAGGGCCCTTTTCCTCAACTTTCTCTTACTCTCTATTCATCTTTGATCAAGGGCAATGTATCCAAAGTAAAAAAAAACAGCTAAACCCTAGGCTTAAGAAGTATACCAGTCAGGTGGAGGAAATCTGGCCATTTAGTTGTACCAAAGCCCACTGGTGTAGGTAGACATATTACCTTGTATGGATGTTGTTAGTATAGAAATTTTGTATAAAAGTCTCATACTGCAGTGTTTCCTTATGACCTGTATACACAAAGAAATAGTAGAGTCTCTTACAAGTCCCATCTAGAGTAAGCATTCTCTCTTTAGAGATATTAGACAGGAATTCATTAAGGCAGTAGTTAGTAGTTAGGTAGTTGGTAAATAGGATGAGATGGACAGGAAGAGTGCCACTAGTCTTTACAGAGAAAAAATTAAGTTCAGAGTACAAGAAGGGGAGCAAGTCTAATATAGAATCTGTACTTTCCAAACAGCAGTCACCACTACCTACTCCACTTCCTCTATTACCCTCACTACTACAATTAGCATTATTAACATCACCACCATCATATACTATGAGTCAATGCAGCTCAATCAACTTTGAGCTTTTAGCTCAACAACAATAGAAGCAGCTTGCAGCACTGTAGGCTCAACTACAAGCATTGCAGGAGAGACTAGGAGGAAAAGCAGCAGTAGTAACAAGTACAGAAGTTGTGAGGTCACAAGTGTTCAATAGAATCTCATCAAAGGTCCTAGGATTTGTGATGGTATGTAAATTGTATATAAAAATGAAGATAAGGAGAACAGCAGTTAAAGAGCAGATTTAATAGGTGTTATCATATATGCAGGGAGGATTACCAGATGTATGGAAAAAGAATATATTGGAAGATTTAGAGGTTGAAATATTGGAATATAAAATAGCAGGAGAATTTTTAGCAGATATAAGAAAGAAATTTGGAGAAGGAAATAAAGAATCAACAAAGATAGCAGAGTTGAAGAGATTAGAGCAAGAAGGAAAAACAATAGAGGAATTTGTATAAGAATTTAGAAGAGTAGCTAGAGGAAGTGGATATAAGAGTAGACCAGTGGTAAAGAAATTCAAGAGAGAAATCAACACCACTATATGCTGAAGGCTTATAAAGTCTGAACAGCAGCCAGGCTCAATCAAGCAGTAGTATGATAGGGTGATTGTTTTAAATAGGAATTGAAGGTAGAGTAAAAGAGAAGAAGAGAGGTTAAGGGAACAATGGGAACAAAGACCACAGGCTCTAAAGCAAAACCAACAAGGGGCATTTAGGCAACAAATACTACAGCTTCAAATATAGCCAAGAAGGCATGAAGTGCTGCAACAGTGGGCTTCAGCAGAACCTGTTCTGATAGAAGAAGTAGAGAGAACAAATATGGTAATGGTATATTCTAATCAAAGAGCAGGGCTTGCTCAATGCAACTCATATACTATGGATGTAGATTGGAGAAATAGGAATTGTTATAGTTGTGGGGGATTTGGACATTTGGCAAGAAACTGTAAGAATAGAGGAATAGAGAACAGAATTGAGGAGGGAAGAAGACTGGAATATGAACAGAACAATAGACAAAGGTTGATGGTGGAAGGAAATAACAGACAAAGTAATTTAAATAGAGAGAGAGATCTGGTAGTTCTCAACTAGGTCTTAATAACAATAGGTTTGCAATGCTCTCTAGAGTAGTAGAAAATACATCTATATGCAATCTGGACAATGGAGATATGTTAAGAGAAGTAACAGTGAATATTGAATTAGAAAGGATTAAGTACTCCAGATTTTTATGGTCTGTTTAGATCTTAAACTTGTACTTGGCAGTTTTTAATAAATACCTCTAATTTTCTAACCCTCTGATTACTACTAACATCTCCTTGTTATGAATTTCATAA
>Ga0157358_1001527_pt1 | contig 10085 bp, 10 predicted proteins | sample AttcapACBM2_FD_111484 | JGI IMG/M metagenome (GOLD analysis project Ga0157358, IMG submission 111484) | Fungus gardens microbial communities from leaf cutter ant in Botucatu, State of São Paulo, Brazil - Atta capiguara ACBM2 | ecosystem: Host-associated > Fungi > Mycelium > Unclassified ...
TGCCCACCCAGCCCTCTCGAGCTTTTGAACTGCTTCTTCAATACATGTCTCCGCGTGTCGCTGTATCTCATCTACATCGTGTTCATGCCATCTATTATTCAGTCAGCCAACGCCGCAAAGAATGCAAATCCGTTAGCCTCTTCTCATCTAGACCAGGGATTGAACTGGTCACAAACTGACCCCGGATGGGGATAGTATTGGGGAAACTCAAGCTGGTGCTGCGCAACGATATCCGCATACTCGTTGAATATAATGAACCTCACGGAGCTGCATCAGGTCATCAGCGATTTGAAGTTACCAGGCAAACGCCATATGCATATGACGCACGTAGTTCCACAATCCAGCGATCCAACCAACTTATCTTGCTTGAATGAGCTTGGCATGGTTGAAACAGATGAAGCAGTAGATTAAAGAAAGCAATTTGATTAAAGTCAATAGTAGTTCATGGGCAGGTGGGCCATATGAAGTTTCTTACGAACCAGATGACCTTCCACGGCCCGTATGATCGGCATCGAATATGTGTCGACTCGGCCCGATCCACCCAATTTGGTGTCAAGTCAACTGTATGTTGTGGCTGTCAGTCTCATACTCCTCAAGAAATTCTGCGATTCTTATCAGAGATGTAGAATTGGTTATTTCTGAGCATGTTATATCTTGTTGGAAGAAACAATGCACAGCAGCATAGTGCAGTGTGGACAACTGACAACTACTTACCAATATAGTAAGATTGTTGAATGAGTGGTTGGAACCCCAGAAAAGTAAACCAAGATTGTCACCATAGAGATGAGGTGTTGGAACATTAAAACTGACCTCTTTGAGGAAATTCATTGTCCAAATGAGTTGATGGCTACAATCAGAGAGAGCTGGAAAGAGACTATACTTTTTGCCACTAAGCCTTAAACAAACATCCTTGAACCCTGTTACAAACCCTATGAGGTTTGGTGCAAACACTGTTGATATCCATTGTAATGTCCACAGAGTTTATCAAGACATCTATAAGAGAATTCATCACTTCATGAAAAGCTAAGTGTCAGAGCCAAAAACAATAGATTTAGTTCTTATTATTCTCTCTTATTTTATTTTTTATTTTGAATTTTCTTTATTAGAATTTAGTTAAGGAATAGTGATTGTAATCATTGCCATTTTTGCTTCTCTCTCTCATACCACCATCTTGTATAGTAGTGCCCAACAGAGAATTAGCAAATACATTGTTCCCTCTTATTATTAAGACTTATTTTAATCCATCAAAACAATACAACATAAACATGGATATGGAAATTGACACTCCTAGGGGTAGATTGGCCAATGCTAGTGCTAACAGCTCTAGAGCTGTGTCAACACACTCAAGTATATTTTCCATTCTTTATATTGAAAGGATGGAAGCTCAGAGCAAAAACTCTTGTTAGGCTGACCAAGTTGAAGAACAGAAAACCAACAATTTACAAAGACTTACATTGTCTTATACTAACCTAGAGGTAGAGGATAATTCTACTTGCAACAAGACTATAGATATAGAGAATATGCTTATTTCTAAATGGAAAATCAATCAAGTAAACCAAACTCTTGAGATGGTGCTGTACTTCCAATTTCCTTATTTGGAACTGACAAATTTGTTATAATTGGCTCTAACAACATGTTAATGTTACTTTTTAGAATGGCTCATTTTATTAGAAACAAAGTCTTTCTTGACCAAACTAAGAAAGATATCCTTGCTATTATGTTATAAACTTAAGACTAGGATTAAGTTAGAAGAATAGTTCTTGGATTAGGTTGATTACAAGAGAACTCAATAAAGCTTCTAAGTACAATCTATTTATCTTATATATATTAGGCTGATAGTCTGTGCTATACTAAATCTAACCTACTCTAAAAGCTATATTATCAAAGATGAAAGCAGTAGACTTTATTTATTTTTATTTTTATTTTATTTTTGATTTATTTTCATTTTCTATTTTTAGAACTTAGGGTTAGGGTTAAAGTAACAGGATTACATTATCACACATCAGTCACATCAGATAACATGGTCACAAGTCATGAGATACATGGAAAGATGATGTCATACAACAATGTTGACTTTAAGGCTACCACATGGCTGTTTAGGGTAGGATAGAAGTAGCTAGCATAGACTATGTGGATTTAGTATATAAGGTAGACTATCTGGTACAGAGTTTTCTATTGAGTTCTCTTGTGTTAATCTTAATACAAGGTTTACTCTTTGGACCAACTCTAAGGTCTTAAGTTTGTAACATATATATTATCTTTAATGTTGATATATGTAAGACATGTTATATGATATCATTATACTAGAATCTTCTACATTCTTCTAGGACATGTAATTGTGTAATCATGACTGTGACTATTACATTAAACTTTAACCCTAAAAATAAAATAAAAAAATAGAAAATAGAAAGAAATGAAAAATAAATAGAATCCATTATTTATAACTCTGGCACATTGCAGAATTATTATGGTGTGCTTGAATACTAATCTTTTTCTTTTTTTTTATCTATTTTTCTTGATTTTATATTTCTTTTTCTTTTTATTGATGATGAAGAGGTATATGACTGTGGTCATATGACATATCATATGATGTAAGGTTATAGACCTAGAGTAGACTAGAATAGACTAGATGAATAATATTAAGAAGCATGTTAACAGCATGTCTGTCTCATAGTGTATACATAGTGAACTCATGGACAGTGCATGGACTTTAGAGTAGGGTAAATATTAAGTAGCACAGACCATATGTAAATTATATAAATAGGATAGCAATACAGTAGAGACTTCTTATTGAGTTCTCTTGTGATCCCCATAATGATATCCACTCTTGAGATTTATTACTTATGACTCTATTGGTCTTTGTGACTAGTGATTGCCACAACAAGAATTTGGACAAGTAGCTTGGGATTTCATCTCATCCATTTATAAGTTGGGATGGAACAACTTAAAGACTAATAATAACAATAGATCATTCTAATAGTATATTTTTGTAAAGTTTATATTAGAAACTTTACAAGGAAATATCAATAAAAAAAAGCAGAAATTTTACTACTGATTCCATCAGGACTGAGTAAAAAGGTTCTTGAGAAGTCCAAGTTTTACAAAGAAAAAGATAGAAAGCCAGTCAAGAATACTAATACACAAAGTGAATGATTATATATATTCAAGCATTCTCTTTGAATATCAAAGAAATTGTCAAAATCAAGGAAAATCTCCCTATGTTGTAGCAACCACTTGCTGGAACAGCACTTGTGATATGCTGACTTCAGCAAAGCTCTTAGTAGGCTATCTAGTAGTGGGGATTACAAGAGAACTCGACAAGGAGCCCTCGCTGTATTGATCCTCTATATATACTACAGGCTCCTGGTCCATACTACAACAATGTGTCTACCTCATGTCCTATTACTCATCCACCATGCATCTACCTTAAGGCCACCATGCCATATACATGTGCTCTGACGTCATACTCTTAATCTCCGCTGTACATGTGCATACCATGTGTACACTATGAGGAACCCATGTCCCTTGATGTCATCCCTAACCCTAACTCTACCAAAGTCTGTCCACACTTTCATACTATAATACCCTAATCTTTTGACTAAGAAGATTGAAGAAGTTCACAAGGTTATTAACAAGACAAGAAAAGAAAGATCTAAGATTAATATAACTTTCAGGAGTCTATCTCAAAGACAGGTGTTGATTTTTATGAACCAGTCTAATTCTGCTAAATTTATGGTATTGTCTAATAAACATATATCTAACATCAAGTCTGTTACAGTGGCTGATTTCATTTGTGCAGATTAATAAGATCTCACTATTACAAATAACAAAGTGGCCTTATTTTCAAATTTGAGTACTATCAAAAAGTATATCAAGAGCATTGATACTTTTAGTTTGGAAGATATTATAGCTTCAAGACTTTCTTAGTTGAAGTCTTATCTCAAGATTTTGGGTATTTCTTATTTTATTAAGGATACTAATGTCCTTATTACTTCTAATGTAGCTGAGAGAATCATAAAATCTACTTATATCTTCAACAATATTGTTTTTGCATCAAAACTGAGAGTTATCAAAGTATTGCCTAAATCTGATATGATAGTCATTTAGGTCAATATCTAAGATACTCAGAGTGGTGTTAAAGCTAAGAGTCTAATGAAAAGAAGATGAAAAGAAAAAGGAAAATAAAATAGAATCAATCTATCATTCATAATTTTGACAAAAGACCCATTACTGTCAAAAAGGCTGGGGAATGAACAGTAAGAGAAAATAGATGAAACAATTATAGTTAAGAACAAAGTTGATGGAGAGACCAGCAGTGACATTAATATAAGATAAAATAAGGAAGCAGAATTGTCTGAGAATGAGATGATAGACTTAGTACAAAAGAGAACTAATATTGAGGTTGGAAGATTAGAGAATGTTTTGGCTGAGGAAGTAGGAAAGATATCAGTGAGAGTATAGAGAGAGCCTAGGCCATTGTAGAAGATATTAGAGTCAAAGAAGTATTTGGCTAGGGAAGAGTTTGAAGTAAGGATTTCAGATGTATTTGTGACAATAGTTAGGGAAGTGGAAGTCCCACAGATATTTTAAGAGACAATGAAGAATTCAGAGGTGTGGTAGATATTAATGGTGAAATAATTCAACACAATGAAGACATGGGAAGTATATGATCTTATGAAATGATCAAGAAACACAAATATTATTGGGACAAAATGGATATATATACCAAAATTCAATGGTGATGGAATACTGTCAGGAAAAAAGGCTAGGATTGTTGCTTAAGTCTTCTCATAGATACAAAGAGTTAATTTTGAAGACACTTATGTAGTAACAGCAAAGTTGGAGTCTTTTTGTTTACTGTTAGTAATTGTTGCTTTGGAGAGGCTACATCTATGGTAGCTGGATTTTGTTGCCACATACTTGAATAGTGACATTAACATTAATGTCTATATGAAACAGTCAAAGGGTTTTGCAAAGAAGAGAAATAATATAGTGTGAAAACTCCACAAAATGTTGTATGGAACAATGCAAGGAGGTCGTAACTAGTTTAAGACCCTGAGTAAAGTATACAAGGCCTAGACTACAAATAGTCACATATGAAACTAACAATTAGAACAAGACACAATAGAGAGAAGTTCATAATAATATGTACTTATACAGATAATATAATGGGTGGCTCATCAGACAAAAAAGAGGCAAAGAAGGCAAAGCAGGAATTGGAAGAGTGCTATAATGTAAAAATCATGGAAAAAGTAGATTATATGTTGGGAATTAAGGTGGAGAAGATAGAGAAAGAGATCTGAATTTCTTAGAGAGCATATGCCATATGAATGCTTGAAAGATTTGGTATGTCAAATTGCAAGCCAAGATTAATAGTGTTACCTGTTGGAATATCACTATCCTCAAATAATAGACCAGAGATGGAAGGGGAAAAGAAAAAGATAAAGAGTATTTTATACTATAAGGTACTAAAATTGCTTATATAACTACAGATAGCAACTCAGCCAGATCTATCATTTTTGGTGAACCTACTTTCCTATTTTGTATCTAACCCTGAAAAAGCATACTAGAAAGCAATGAAATATATTTGCTTATGTTACAATTTAAACTTAAAAGTTAGAAAATGAAAAGAATCTTGTATTGGATAACATAAAAGAATTCAATAGAGTTCTAGTTACAAGATGTCTACCTTATATACACTTGGCTACTAGTTTATATTATATTAATCTAACTTATCCTAAAGAAACATATATACTATATACTGTTGATATGTGAAGTAATATTATTGTTCTGGAATCTTCTATTATGTTTTATGTGACATGTAATTGTGTGACAGTTTGTGACAGTCACATGCAATATCACATTTAATCCCAGTTCTAAGTTCAAAATAAGAAAATAAAATAAAAATAAATAGAGTCTACTACTTTTAATTCTGATATTACTCCTCTTTCAAGGTTTCTCCTCCAGAGAAACTAACTTTCATTTTTGCCAGTTCCTCTCTAATTTCCTTAGATATTTCTTCTTAAATTTTCTATCATTCTGTTAGGTGCAGTTCACACCAGGGTGAAAGTCCATGGAATGGACTTGGAGATGAGCGGACTTGTGGAACAACCTTGACTTCAGCTTATGTGCTGTGCCATCTGTCTGCCATGTGGTCATAAACTTCAGATGATGGGAAGAAGTCTGAGATGGAAGTGAGTACTGATTGGTGTGTCACCGTTGAACACTGGAAATTGAGTTCAATAAGAGATTATCTTTATTGATTATCAGACTAGCAAATTACAGTGTAACTACTAGTCTTATATACAAATGGAGAGTATAGGAGATGCTTGGGGTTTCAGTGGTAAAACCCCTATTACCCTGAGTGGAGGTTTCAGTGTTGAGACACTGACAGGAGTAACTCTGTCATGGGAGACCAAGTTGAATAGGAGTATCTCTGCTGTGGAAGACGGAATACCCAGATGATTGCAGCACCGCCATAAGACATGTTGCAAAAAAGGTGGGCTTGTATGTTTTGGAGGTGACACCACTGCAGGAATGTAGTTTCCAGATAAGTGGACTTGCATATGACACATTCTACCTATATAATATCTTTGTTGTATACTTTGTTGGTAACTTTCTCTTTCTGAAATCTCTCTCTTCTACTAAGTCTAACTTCTCTTGTCATCTTACTTCTATACTCAGTCTTTCTTCAAACTTAACTACTGTTTTTTTTACATTTTCTTTCTTTTTTCATATATCACTCTCTGCTGTAAACCTCTTTTATTACACCAAGTATTTCACTACTCCTCTTATTTTTCTTTTATTTAAAATATTTTCTACCTTCTATTCTTTAACCTTCACCAGTTTTGCTTCTTTTACCTTTTAGCCCTCCACTTGTTCTCTATATCTTACTACTTGACTAATATTTATAACCAAATAAATTCTCATTGAAGTTGGCAATTGTAGTTTGATTGCATTAGTAAAGATTACTTTGTCAATGATATACAGACTGACATATTAATCTACTAGTTTCCTTACTGGTCTTTCTTTGAATACTAAGTCTTTTGTGCTTAGCATTACCTTATCATCTTTCTTCTATTCTTCAACTTCTTTCCTCTCTTTATTTGCTTGTTGATTTATCTCTTCCTATGTCTTTCTTAATGTTGCTCCAGTTTCTTCTTGTACTTTCTTTATTCTTTCTGCAAACTTTGTTGTCTTCTCCACTTTTCTTTTTTTAATATCTGCTCCTATCCTCAATTCTCTATCATAGTTTGCCATGAACAGAGACACTTTGGTTGCCAAATATGTTTTATTGTTGACTGCAAATTCAGCTGTTACTAGTCATCCTGGCCAATCATTCTGTTTATAATCTACAAAGAATTGGAGATATTGTTCCAACTCCTAATTCATTCATTTGATCTGCCCATCTGTTCATAGGTAAAAGAATGTTAACAACTTAGTTTCAATCTCTAACATCTTGTTTAGCTTCTTTGTTAATTCTACTGCAAACTGTAGTCCTCTATTTTAATATCACACTTTCTGGAAACCTGTGCAATTTCCATACATTGTCTCTAAACAGCCTTACTATTATGACTTAAAGATCTTAGTGTTGGTCAATGAGAAGAACCTTGTATAGAGTTACATAAGAGAACTCAATAGAGAACTCTGTACAAGATTGTCTATCTTATATACTAATACCTAATAGTTTGTGTGAGCTATTTCTAGCCTACCCTAAATGACCATGTATATGCCTTAAGGGCAACATGTGTATCACACATTGTATGATATTATCTCTTTCAGAATATTTTATGTTCTTTCATGTGCTATGTGACTTGTGACCATGTCATCTGATGTGACCTACTGTGTGACAGTGTGATCTCATTGATATAACCCTAACTCTGATTCTAAAAATAGAATAAAGAAAAATAAATTGAGATAAAAATAAAAGTGAGAAAAGAAAATAAGAAAAGTTAAGTCCACTTTTTGCATTCTTGACACTTACTAATTCCTCTGCTGATATTTCCTCTGTTGTTGCCACAAAATGTGTCATTTTTGACAACCTATCACAGACTACTAGGATTATATCCTTTCCAGCTACTAACAGTAATTTTGTGATAAAATCTACTGTCAAATATATCTATGGTTTCTTCAGTACCTCAATTAACTTCAACTTTCCTACTAGTGTCTCTGTTCTATTTTTCATTCTTTGACACATGTCTTAACTGTTCACATATTTTCCTACATCTCTCATCACTTCTAGCCACTAGTAATTCCTTGTCACTAACTCTGTTATTTTCCATCTTCCTCTATGTCCAGCTACTAGTACATCATGATGTAATTGAATTATTTCTATCCTCAGTTCTTCATCCTTTAATACTAAGTCTTCAACCTGCCATTCTTTCTCTTATAATGCCTTGACTCCTGCTTTTTTCATCTTCTCTACTACTTTAACTACTTTTTTATTCTTTCCTTTAGTGTTAGGTATAGTTCATACTGGAAGGTGAAAGCTCATAGGGTTAGCTTGGAAATATGTAGAGCATGGAAACTCCATGCAATAAGCTCAGTGTTGCAGACTTATTAGAATAACCTTGGCTTCAGTTTATATGCTATGTTGTCTATCTACCATGTAGTCACAACTTTAGATAAATGGATGAAGTCTAAGATGGGAATAAGTACTGATTTGGTGTATCATTGTTGAATACTGGGGATTGAATTCAATAGAGTTTATCTTTGTTGATTATTAGACTAGCAAATTACAGTATAACTACTAGCCTTATATATAAGCTGAATATATAAGAGATGCTTAGGGTTTCAGTGGTAAGACACTAACAGGAGTAAGATAGGAGAACTTTTCCATAGAAGACCAAGTTTGATAGGAGTATTCTTATTATGGAAGACTGGATATTCTGGTTATTGCATCACTACCACAGAGATGTGTTGCAAGAAGAGTGGCTATTATAGAAAACAAATTGTTTTAGAGATATTGAAATAACAGTATTGCCATGGGAATATATCTTCAGTATAGATAGACTTGATATATAACATCTAGCTATTTTTATTTTTCTATTATATTTATCTCAGGTCCTTCTATGACTACTTCAACTAAACTACAAATCTATTGTTCTTTAATTAAAGTCTGATTTTCATTGTTTTTTTCTACTCTTACTTTCCAGTCTAGTCTCCCACTAAGTCTATTTAATTTTCCTATTTTTGTTTCTGGAGCATGTTTCAAGATAAAGTTGAATCTTAATAGATATGATGTCTAATAAGCTTTTGTAGTTTTTATAATCAGTCTAGACTTCAAACTTGAATTTTTCATTCTCTAATAGATGCCTCTAGTTTTCTAATCCTCTTATTACTATTAAAATCTCCTTATCATGAATATTATAGTTCTTTTCTGTTTTATTGAGAGATTTTAAGAGATATGCTATAAGTTTCCATTTTCTATTTTTGCACTCTATAAATAGAACTCCTCCCATTGCATAATCTGATACATCAACTTCTATCCTCATTTTTTTTGTTTAAGTCTGATACTGCTAATACTAGTTTTTTTATAAATCTTTTCTTTAACTCTTTGAATGTTTTCTTTTGTTTTTCTATCCAATCTTCCTTCTGATTCTTCTTTACCAAGTCATATAATAGTCTAGTTATAGATGTCAAATCTTTGATGAGCTACTGAAAGTAGTTAGCAAGTTCTAAAAGCTTCTGTATATCTTTAACTCCTTTAGAAGTTAGCTAATCTAATACTTGTATTTTTCTAGTTTTACATATAAATTTCTCTGCTAGCCTTTTTATTACTTCTTCTACTATCTCATCATTATTAGAAACTAAAGATGATAGACTTAACTTTTTTTATTTTATTTTAGGACTTAGGACTAGGATTTAGTGTGACATTACACATCTGTCACATATCACATGACACTGTCATAAGTCACTGTCACACAATTACATGTTATATAGAACATTATAGAAAATTCTGGAATAATGATATTATCTTACATATTAACAGCATATAATATAAATAGCCTTTAGAGTAGGCTAGATTTAGTGTAATATAGACCATTAGTCTAGGATATATAAGATAGATGACTTTGTACTTAAAA
>Ga0157358_1001528_pt1 | contig 10082 bp, 8 predicted proteins | sample AttcapACBM2_FD_111484 | JGI IMG/M metagenome (GOLD analysis project Ga0157358, IMG submission 111484) | Fungus gardens microbial communities from leaf cutter ant in Botucatu, State of São Paulo, Brazil - Atta capiguara ACBM2 | ecosystem: Host-associated > Fungi > Mycelium > Unclassified ...
ATTATGATATATCAATAGTAAAATATAGAGAAAGATGAAAGATAACAGAATTAGTGATGAGGAACTATTGGTAACCAGGGATAACAAGAGATATAGGACAATATGTAGAAGAATATGGTATATGCCAAAGAATAAAGATAAGACAGAAGTACTTGCAGGAAATTTAAAGTTGGATGAAGTACCAGAAAAACTGTAGACACACTTAATGATTAACTTCATAACTAAGTTGCCATTAGTAGCTAGGAAGGATGTGATTTTGGTAATTTGTGATAGATTGTCCAAGATAACATATTCATATTTGGTAGCAACTATAGAAGAAACATCAGTAGAAGAGTTAGTAAGACTGTTTAGGGACAATGTGTAGAAGTTGCATAAGCTGCCAGAGAGTGTAGTGTCAGAAAGAGGACTAAAGTTTGCAGCAGAGTTAACAAAGGAGTTGAACAAGATGTTGGGAATTGAGACAAAGTTATCAATAGTGTTTTATTCCCAAACAGATAGTCAGATGGAGAGAATGAATTAGGAACTGAAGCAATACTTATGGTTCTTTGTCAATCATAAAAAAAGAATCAGCCTGAATGGCTAGCAACAGCTAAGCTTACAGTAAACAAAATCCATTCAGCAACTAAAGTTTCTCTGTTTATAGCAGATTATGGTAGAGAGTTAAGAATAGAGATAGACATTAGAAGAAAAGAGAAAATATAGAAAGCAACAGAATTTTTAGAAAGAATGAAAAAAGTATAGAAGGAAGTAGGAATAGTATTAATAAAGACTTAAGAAGAGATGAAATAATAGGCAGATAAGAGAAGGAAAGAAGCAGAAGTATAGAAAAAAGAAGATAAGATGATGTTGAGTATAAAAAATCTAGTGTTCAAGGAACAACTAGTAAGAAAACTAGTAAATCTCAATATATTGGTCCATACATCATTAATGAAGTAGTCTTTACTAATGTGGTTAAATTATGACTGTCAACTTCAATGAGGGTAAAACTGGTAAAAGTAGAGGGAGTCAAGGAGTGGAAAGTAGAAAAAATATTGAATAAAAAAAATAAGTGGTGTAATCAAGTACTTAGTATAATGGAAGAAGTTTATAATAGGACATGTATCAGAATTGCAAAGAATAGACTTTATTTATTTTATTTTATTTTATTTTATTTTCATTTTGAACTAGGGTTAGGGTTTAGCATGATGCCACAAGTCATATGGTGGGTCACATATCACATGACCTATCACAGTTATGGAACATAATAGAAGAATATAGAAGGTTTTAGTATAATAACATTATATAGCATATACAACATATGTGAACCTTAAGACAAATACATGGTCACTTAGGATAGGCCAAAGTAGTAGAGCACAGACTATGAACCAGTAGTATATAAGGTAAACAATCTTATACAGAGCTTTCTATTGAGTTCTCTTATATAAACCTTATACAAGATTCTTTTCATTAATTAGCTTTAAGTTGTAACAACATGACTTATAGGAGAAGAAAGAAAATTTAGAGAATGCAAAAGAGATAGTAGTAGAATTCAAGAAGAGAATAAATATAGAAGTAAGATAACAAGAGAAATTGAATATAATAGAAGAAAGAGATTTTAGAAGAGAGGAATTATGTTGTAGCAACTACTAGTCATAATGGCCCTGTAGTTTGCTTACTTCAGCAAAGCTCTTTAACTAGCTATCTAGTAGTGGGGATTACAAGAGAACTTGACAAGGAGCCTTTGCTGCATTGCTACCCTATTTATATAATTTACAAGTAGTCCGTGCTACAACAATATGTCTACTGTGCCTTCTGCCCTAAAGGCCATATGTCTACCTCATGTCTACTCCACAGTAACTATACAAGACTGTGCATTCTGCCCTAACATCCATGTGTTGACCATGTGGTAGCAATGTGGTGTATATGCTCCCTGATGTCATCATCTAGGCTCTTCTAGTCTCATAGACCCTTCTAGACCTATAGACTATTCTAGACTATTCTAGGCCTATAACATCATCTCACATGACTTCTAGGTCACATGCTCTTTTCCTGTTGTAGACTAATAATAATTACTACAGTCTATTTCTGTCCTTTAACCCTAACCCTAAAAGTCTGTCCACATACTTGTTTTATAACAAATTACTAGAGAAGTATACAGATAGTGAAAAGGTTGTATAAATAAGATGATAGAAAGTTTGAGGAAGAATATTTAAGGAATTTAGAGAAAAACTAGTGAAAATAGAAGTCAGTTTCTCTAGAGAAGAAACCTTGAAAGAAAAGTAATATTAGAGTTAAAGATAATAAACTTAACAATATTTTATTTTATTTTACTTTTATTTTTTATTTTAGAACTTAGGTTTGAGTTAGTATAACATCATATGTAACATTCACAGTCACATAGTCACATAATCATGTGTCATGATGAAATATGGTAGAAGCTTTTAGAAGAAATAAGATTACTATAACATATTTAACATATGTTAATCTTAAGGATAATGCATAGCCTTTAGGGTAGGTTAATGGTACTGTGGTAGACCAGTAACTTAACATATATAAGATAGACTATCTGTACTAAGAACTCCATTAAGTTCTCTTGTATTAATCTAATACAAGGTTTCTTCCTATTGACTGACTCTAAGATTTTTAAGTTGTAATATATTTGATAGTCTAAAACAGTATTACTTAAGATTCCCCTAAAGATTGCAAACTTCATCAAGTTGCTCTAACAACTAGGTTATAGTTAGCTTAGCACTTTTTTTAAAATCAACAATTTATTATATGAGGCTTAAGAGCAGACTGTAGTAGCTACTTTGTAACTACATACATGGAGACATATACTATATGAAGGAAAAAAAGAAAGAAAGTATATATAAAGGAAGGAAGAGAAGGGAATAAAGAAATGAAATTATTAAATAAAGCTTGAGAGCAAATCGATCAAGTGATGCTTTCTCTAAACAAGAAAACTCTACTGTTAAACTTTAAGAATAGAATAAAATATACAATAGTATCCCTTCTAGGATTCCAGGGTTTGTTGTATCTTTTACAATCATAAAAAATATAGTATCTTGTTTCAATAGGATAGAATAGAGGCCATATAGGCACTTAAACTCTTCCCAAGAGAAGAATCTAAGTCTGTAACTATCTATTAGCACATGATTGACAATCACTCTTATAGCTCTAGCACAAAGTGAATTGAAGTAACCAAAGAGTTTAAGCTACAGACTGCCATTTGCTGTTGATGTTTCAACTGGTTTCAGATTATCATCTAGAAGCTCTATAAAGTATCTCTCTTTGTCATCTAGTGTCTGGAAAACTATTTTTCAGCTGTTGAGAATATTGTTGTATTTGTTTTTTCTGCTGAAATTCCATGACAATTTGCATGGAAAGATAGGCAAAAGGCTAAATTTCTTTGTTTCTTTGTCAAATATGCTGTGAAGATGCTATTTTTGACTGCTGGGGCAATCCCAAAATTCTATGAGATTATTGTCATATTTCTTGAAAAACTCTGAGTTCATGTGAGATTGAAGCAGATTGTGTTTGGTATGGGTACAATGATAAATTAAAGATTCTTTTGGCAGCATAGATGGAATCTGTGATAAATTCACATTGGAAAGATAGATAGCTTGATTAATACCACATCTTATAACAAAAAGTTTAGCTTTAGTAGACATGATGTTTACTGCATGATGTATAGTCTTAATGACTAGTTTATCATGGCTATATATATATGATATCGATGTGGCAATCTGATTCTTAATGTTTGCATCCATTACAACAACTATCAAGAGAGAGTTTGATAATACTTGAATAGTAATATTATCAAGATACTGTAAATGGCTCTTAATATCATGATTATTTTTCCTATTTAAGATGTGGAATAAAAAATGATTAGGGAATACATCTATAAGTCTGTTTTCCAGTGAAAATTTGCAATTGAAAGGAGAAAAGAAAAAGAAAATTTTATTATACTTATTATTCATGTCAACTAGAAGGCCTTTGATGATTAAACATTGTCTAGACATAAGCTTGTCTAGTAATAGTTGATGGAGTTCTTGATTGCTAGAGTTTCTCAAATCTAGAATAAAATTAATAATGTGGTTTGAAGGTAATAAATGTACTCATAGATGAAATCTTTTATTGAGTTTTTACAAGTGAAAATGAATAAGGATCAGGCCAGCTATAACTTTAATACCCAACATAAGAGATGTACAAAATGCTTCTGTAATCCATATAGCTGTCCTTCTCTGTATTTTTCTAAGTTCTTTAAGTGGATATATGTCAAGATTGTAAGAAGTAGACTTAATTCTTTGTTATTTTCTTTTCTTATTTTCATTTTCATTTTGATTTATTTTCATATTTTCTATTTTTAGGACTCTGGGATTAGGGTTAGAATTGATTGGTCACACTGTCACATCAGTCACATCTGATGATGTGGTCACAACATTGATCATAGGACTTAAGAGAAGAAAGTAGAAGGTTTTAGAACAAAGTAATATCATACAATATGAACATCACATGTTAGCCTCATGCTTTACATATAGTCATTTAGGGTAGGGTACACAGTAGCTAACACGGACCATCTGTAGGAGTATATAAGGTAGACTATTTTGTAAAGAGCTTTCTATTGAGTTCTCTTATATTACCTAATATAAGGTTATTTCAGAATCCAACTCTAAGGGTTTTGAGTTATAACAATATATGAGCAGTACTTTGTTGTAATACCACAATTGAAAGCCATATAAGATTATGGGTAGAACACAGTACTTGTATAAATGTCTCTTTTGAGTAGAGTTAAGATCTCTTGATGAATTGCCCAGTATTTTCATGTATTTGATTGTTAAAATAGCCTTGTTGGTATAAAAGTCAATGTGTTGTCGAAATGATAGTTTTTAATTGAATATAAACCCAAGATAACACTAAGTATTCTTGGGGCATAGAATGGGGACTTCTAGAGATATAAGGTTCAGGAGGGAGAGGATCAAAAACTCCTTGCAATCTAGAAAAATAAAACATTTCTATTTTCCCATGTTTTATAATCAGCATAAATTTTGTAAGAAGAGTGGAGATAATATTGTAGCTATAGAAAAATTTCACATTCAAAACTGTTATAAATTTATTCTGTGAAATAAGAAGTCCATCATCTACAAAAGAAAGAATAAAAATTGGGATTTTTAGATTTTTTAACCATTTTTTAAAAATATGAAAAATAGAAGAAAGATATAAGGTAAAAAGTATTGGAGAAAGAGCCAAGTCCTATCCTACTCTAATATCAACATTGAAAAAAGGAAAAAAAAACTGTTCCAGAAATATTTGGTTTTTTTACCTACTAAACTATAACAATTTTGGAAAAAGATTAAGATCTTGGAATCAAAACCAGCTTTGTCTAATATTAATGAAAGAAGGTAGTAATTTAGTGAAAGAAAGAATTGTGCAATATTAAAAGCTAATATGCTGGTGGTATGATTTTTAACCTAGCCCATATAAATAAAGTAGGTGAGTACAATATTTGCATCTGAAGTAGACCTCTGTTTAAGTCTATCTAGTTAGCATTAATAGATGAAGTTGTTAGAAATTAACAAAAATTGCATTCTTTCACTGATAACTTTCTCAAATAATTTGCCAATTGTGTTGAGTAAGACAATAGGCTTTGGGAAAGTCATAAGACTTCTTATTGGGTTTGGAAATTACAATGGTTGTTGAGACTTTGAAGTGCAACAGCCAATGACCTATATTGATACATGTACATCAATAATTTTATTAAGACATATAATATTTTTGACAATCTTCTTGAGGTACCTTTAAGACAGTTTGTCCAGTCCAGAAGTCAAGAAATTGTTGTATTTCTTGATTGCACCAATGAACTCTTCTTTTGAGAACAAGTTTCATATTATAATTTCTTTACTAAAAATTTCTTCTAGTAACTGAGGATCTATTTGACAATCTTGAGCCAAATTGAAGGATAGGTAGAGAACTTGCTATAAATTGTCAAGCTCAATGTATGGTCTACTGTTGTATTGGATTGCTTCAATTGCTGGAAGTTTATGTTTTTTGATGCAGTTTATAAGTTTCCAAGACTTACAATTTTTATTAGCAATTTCTTGAATTTTTAAGTTGAAAAAATCATACTTTGTATTTTTAACAGTACCCTTGAATTGTCTCCAGTCTTTGATTTGTTTGGTTCATCAATAGGTTTTAGGATCTCTGTAGTAGTGTTTGTTCCACTACTTTTTTGAGTGTTTAGTGATATTAACAACTTTCAAGTATTCATACCATATTCTTTCAGTAATGCTAGCAAGTGATTGAATGATTTGGTCAGAGACTTCTTTACTTTGAATATTCTCCATATTCATTTCTTTGATGGCTTCTATTAGATTGTTTATGAAGTTATCTTTTTCCTTGCTATTCTTGACTAATGTGCATTTTCTGGTTTGAATATACTCTTTGAAAATTGAGATATTGACTGTGAGAGGAGCATGGTCTGATGTCAGCCTCCAGTTGAGGTGGATGGTATAATTGTCATGTTCCAAAAACTCCAGCCTTAGAAACATGAGGTCAATTACAAAGTTTGAATTTTGCTGGTTGTTTAAATATCTAGTAGAAACTTGTTTAGTAGGTCTAGACAGTTCTAATTGAAAAGAGTCTACAATTTTGAACAGAACATTGCTATGAGAATAATGAGAGAAGTTCAGGTCCTAACTACTGTCTCTGATGTTAAAATTGCCAGTCATTAAAAGAACATTGCTGATATTAAGCTCAGTATCTTTAAGATACTTCAAGGCCATCTGAGAAGAATCTGAATATATATTAATTAGGAAGTAGACAGAACTATGGTTGAAAAACAAAACACAAGAAATGTCTCTTAGTTAAGAATGTCTTTTCTTAAAGAAAAACAAAGGGAGAGTAATTGGACAATAATATAGGTTATGACTCTTAGAGAGTCATTATCCTGAGATAGGTTTCTAGAAAAGGTTGTCTAGTTTGGATGGTTAGATACTCCTACTAATTCTTTGCCCTCTATATTTTTTGAACTTGATAAGAAGCATATGAACAACCAAGATGGTTCTTGGATGAAAATAATGTTAAAATCATATTGAGTTTCAAGAATTGTGCTGATTATGAAATTGTTCTTACAAATGTTTTAAGAAAATATCTTGATATTCTTTACAATCATACTTTACTACCATTCACAGTTGAATGAATCAATTGTTTCCTATTGTCATAAAGCTCTCGATACTTTTTAGTGTGCTATTTGTAATTGAACCTGTGTTTTCAAAAGAGATACTAGTTGGAGTCTACCTGATGATCACCTTGGCAATTAAGGCATTTGAAGGAATGGAGGCATGATCTGCCCTACTTAGTTTCTAGCCTAGGAGAATTGGTCTTATTGTTTGCTTTACAACACCAAGCAAAGTGTTGATGGTGTTTGGATTTGTGGGGGCCATTACACTTGATGCATTTGGCTTCTTAGATTCTGTATGAGAATGTTGTATAACCATATTTCTAGTAGTTTTTGCATTGGAGTATATTAGGGTTCATGTTTGCACCTCTGATTATCATTATGTTACTTCTTACATTGAAATATCTGTTCATTAGATCTTTTGCTTTATTACTGTTCTGGACATTCCAAATATCAATCCAAATAATAGCCATGTCCAACTTTGGAGAGACTTTAATTATGTAAGATCTCAAGGCTAGTATGATATCTTTGAAAATGTGGTTTTTCTTAATGATTTTTTCTACCATATCTGATATGATGGAGGTGTTAGTATCTTCTCTGAGATAGGGAATACATATAATTTTGAGATATGACTTTGATTGAGGTAGCTGTGGAATCTCAACCCCCTTGGCTTTAATGTAATTCATGTTCTTGATATAATTTTCAATAGTTTGGAGTTTCAGAGCTGATGTGACTTTGTTGATGAGAATAGTAATATCAGAATTCTCTGGTCAAACAAAATCTATTATGGTTTCTGATTTGATATTCTTTAATGCTTTATTTAAGTTAGTAATATGATTGCTACTATCTTCCATGAATTTCATTTTATTGTCATTGTTCATTAGAACTATGACTTGCTTTCTAGAGTGACTCTTTGTGGTTATATTGATCCTTGGTTTGGGTTTGCTGCTATCTTTGATAATTTTTTGAATGTTATTGATTTTGTTTGCCTTGAGACTAGAGAAGACCTTCTTAATTTTGAAGACTTTCTTGGTGGTGTTTCTGAACTTTGATGCTTAAGCATATGATTTACCTTTGTTGTTGTCCAGTTTGGCAAAACCTGTTATTTTGAAATATTTCCATATTTCATTGACTTCTTTGAGCAATTTGGTTAGGACAAGCAGTGGGAGCCTTTTGACACTTGTAGGCTTGTCTGTATTCTTGTTCTCTTTTTTACCAGTGTTGACTGGATTTATCTTAGGAGTAAATTTCAACAATACTTTTTGTCTAAAGAGATTATTGTTCTTGTTAGCAATAAGGGAATCCCATCCTGAACTATAGATGGCTGAAAGGAAGTTCTAGGCTGTCTTACCTATATCTTTCAGTTCTGGAATGTTATTGAACTTGTTGATGCCAATATTTTTGTTTTCAATATATTTGGCTATTTGGCACAATAACTCCTTGATATTTTTAGAGTCAGAAGGGAGATGTTCTGGTAAACTATGAAGAGAAATAGGTTGGAATATTCTGTTCCACAATTCTGGCTCTGTAAATTGATTAGAGTCATATGGTATTTAAATGTTGATAACATTATCTAAATGACTTGTGTTAGAGTCTTTGCTGTTTGTACCTTATCTTGTAGTTTGGGCATATTCTTTAGGGCTGGAGTCTCATTTGAAGCACATTGTTGGTTCCTAGTAGAACTATTATCAGTTGCCTCACTGATAGGAATATCTTCTCCACTATTGTTTTTATATAACAGTTGGAAACTATTGACAGGTTATGTGAACTCCTCATCTGGAAGGTCATTGTTGATTTCCATTCTCTCATGATATGAAATAGATAAAGTAGTAGAAGAGATTGAAGGACTTCTAGAACTCATTTTACTAGGAAAAGTTGACCTTTCCCTAATATTATTGAAGTTGTTGATGTTTATTGCCTTGTAAGCTGGTATTCTGACCATTTGTGAAGGAGTTGAATTGAAAGCTGAAGTAAAAGGATGTTTATTTGCTAAATATCCTATAGGTGCTACTATGTAAGATAGCGGTAAAAAAGAAAGAAGTGACAGTTAGCTTAGCATTGTTCTGCTCTATTACAATAGACTATAGAATATTTTGAATAGTAGTCATTTTTGTATTACAATTACTATCTCATGTTTAACAGATGTTTGCCTCATATATAACATAACTTGGACACATGTAGGGTTTTTACATGTTTTCCTTATGTTTTTCTTAAGAATGTCTTTTCTTTCCTTATGGTTATTAGGCATATATAGCTATAGATACAATACTGTATCTTTATACTTTACCAATTGATCATCTCTCCTCTCTTACTCAAATCTTTGCCTAAGTTGCAATCTAAGCCAAGTTTAAAACTGCAACACTTTGAAAAACCTTATCTTGTTCTCTTAGATTTTCCTAAAGGTGGTTTGCATTTGATTATTAGCTACTATCTTTCTATTAGCAGAGTTATGATTTAGTTCTGAATTACTATCTGTAGTCTACAACAAAGTTTGACTACAATAGTATGTGAATTAGTATAGCTAGCCTCTGATATAAGAGATTGAAACTCATCTGGGTAATCCTCTACTATGTAGCTTCCCTACTATGTGACTTTCCTAGTAATAGGTAGTCCCTTCTAACTTGTTGATAGCTTCAGTAGCAGTGTTGACAGAAAAGAAATACTCTCAGAAGAGCTGCTTGAAATTGGGCCACATGGTAATAAAGAAAGTCCTAATGGTGAACTTTTGGCAGAAAATACCCTCAGACTATTTGGAAGCATAACTTTGATGATGAATATTGATCATTATATATATCTACTAAGTAAATATTGGGGGCATAGCTCAGCTGGGAGAGCAGTAGACTGAAGTGAGTTCTAAAGGTCCCGCGTTCGATCCGCGGTGCCCCCATAATTTATTTTTCCTGTGAATTATAGTTGCCGGTAGGGG
>Ga0157358_1001529_pt1 | contig 10075 bp, 8 predicted proteins | sample AttcapACBM2_FD_111484 | JGI IMG/M metagenome (GOLD analysis project Ga0157358, IMG submission 111484) | Fungus gardens microbial communities from leaf cutter ant in Botucatu, State of São Paulo, Brazil - Atta capiguara ACBM2 | ecosystem: Host-associated > Fungi > Mycelium > Unclassified ...
ATTATTGCTATGCTATATAATATCATCTGTTCTAAAACTCTTTTTAATCTTTTCTGTGTTATGTAATTGTATGATCTATGACTGTGACATATACATATATCACATTTTTGTCATGCTTTGTAATATATATGACTATCATGCAGAATATCACATTATACTTTTTTATCCAAGTCTAAAATAAAGAAAATAAAAATTCAAAAATAAAATAAAATAAAGTTAAGTCCAACATTTACAACTCTAACAAGCTCCTTCTCTCACTACAGATATATCTTCTCCTTACCTTTTTTTCTTTCTTCCTCCCATTACTACTTCAACTCAACTTTCTTTCTTATCTTGATCTTTGTTATCAAGCAAGTCTTTTTGGCTACTCTTTTCTCATATTGTGCCTTCACTATCTCTTCCAAGTAGACTAACATTATTTATTCTTCAGCATATTAATACTCTAATTCCTTCTATATTACAAACTTTATTCAACTTATATCTCCACAACCAGTAGACTAATTCTTACAAACTAAAGTGTCCTGGAAAGCCCCAAATAAGAGCTATTTACACATACATGAAATGTCCAAAAATGACAACAGATTACTGAGATATCAGACCATTAGTAACTATAAGTTTCATTAGTTATTATTCTAGAAATAGCTGAATGAATTTATATAATCTAACTTGTATCAGAAAGTGCTTATTAAACCATCACTGATAATATATAATACATTGTATAGTAATCAGTACATGCAGAGATACAAGCATATCAATATAATAATATAATTGGTTCTTTACTAAAATTAGCCTAACAGTTATTATAATAGCTATTAGTCTCATTAGATATGTTAGAGTAACTGGCAGAATTCATAGAATTTTGCAGACTTTTACAACTTTCAGAAAGTTCTAAGTATACTGATTTCACAAAGTGTAAGTAGCACTTATTTCCAAAAAGTTCTAAAAGAATAGAACGAGAACTTTTAGAATAATAGCTATTCTAAAATACTACTAGAGTTCATTCTAATCTGGTAGAATCAGACTAACATAAGTAAAGAATGATAGTAACCAGATGGTTAGAAAATCTAATAAAAACACCTAGAAATTTACTAGAAAAAGAAGAAAAAAGCTTATACTAATAATGAGAATTAATAGTATACTTGTGAAAGTTCACAAGGTCTAATGGGGTTAGGAACTAGTAGGATGGTTTGAAAAAGACTATAGAGTTCAGCAAAGATAAAAGAGTGCTTGCTGATAGAAAACAAGAATACTGTAAGATTCAGTAAAGTTCAAATACTTAAACTTTGTACAAAAATAGGTTCCCTTACAAGATAGAGATAGTGAGTTGTGATTATGTGATCTATTATATAAATTTATATATCTGAAAATTAAATCTCAGACTTAACAATATCATTCATTAATTGTTATCTTTTCTTATATATCATTATTCTCTTGAACTTCTGAATTACTTCTAAATTTTTAAAAGTTCACCTAAGATTCAGATATTACAAATATGACTAGTTTATTTTGTGATATTCTATTTTGCAAGAATTTGGTCTCTAGATCTGAAGGAGTTAGAGATCAAATAGAAAAGTTTTGTTATGATCTTTTACTTATAGAGCTCAGGTTGCACTTAGGCAAAGACTTGAGATGAGAAGAGGAATTAATTCAAGTAGTAAAGTATAAGGATACAGAATAGTATCTATACTATATATACATATAGGCCATAAGGCATCAGAATGTAGTCTATGAGGAAAACAAGTCATAGAACATGAGGAAAAAGTGAGGTTAGAGTATCTACTATATGAGATACTGACTGAGACTACTTCAGTGTAGCTGATTGTATCATCATTACCCTTGACCCTTCTCCATGTTACCTCCTCAAGATATCAATTGTAACAATACCCTGTTTTCAGCATTCATGTCCTCATGAATCAAACTAACACTTCAAGTTCTTCTACCACATATATTGCCACCAATTTCTTGTTAGGACCTATAATGACTTGTTCTCTATTGTTGATAGTGATGAAAAATGGTTCATATAGTGGGCCTCCTTGGAACATCTTTATTGGATATCTGTTCCTTGAAGTTTCTGTGTTATATTTGTTGTCCACCAATACCATTGCTACTTGTTTCCAGAAATCATGGTCTTGTTCACCCCTTGATCAAAGTGCTTGATAATATAGTGGTAGTCAGAAAATCCTTGTCTATGTAAGGAATTTGACAAATTTTATGTACTTGAGTAGATTATCAATTTTCTTATCTATGAAACTTGGACTTGTTGGTGATGATGCTGATTCCAATATCTTGTATGGCTTGATTAAGATAACTTCTTTATCTTCAACTCTTCCTTCTTTCTTCTTCTATTGTTCTTCATTCATGTACAACTCCTGGATTTCTCAAATGTTTTCGTCCACATAGGAATTTTCTTTTTCTTTATATCTATCCAATTCATCAGCCAACATCCTTTGAACTTGAAATGCTCAATCTTCTATATCACTTTGAATCAGATATCATAGATCTTCTAATATTCCTAGAATATTTGTTGTATTTGTTGTCTGGTTGTCAATGCTTGCCATTAGAATAGATCTTTTCATCTCCATAATTGTCATATTTGCCACTTCTGCTATCTTCTTCATGTTCTTTACTATCTTTTGTACATCAATCATCATTTTGATTTCTTTTAATATCTTGTGATATAATCTTTTCCAGTTGTTTTATTTTTTCTTCATTGCTTACACTTTCTTCATGTTGTTTAACTTCCTTGAGATGTAGAGATTTGAAGGAGTGGAGGTGGTTGTATAGTTGTTGTTGGTGATTTGAGAAGATATTTGATTTGAAAGTTCGAATGAATGTTTTGCCCCCCTTCTTTATAAGTTTTAACTTAAATATCTTGTCCAATAATCTTTAATCACCTCTTTTGCATGAGGCAACCCTGATTCTGCAATCCATTGGTCATGCTCATCCCCACAACCTTTCCAATGCACAAGATATTGTATCTCTCTACCTCATTTTATATGCTTTCTAACTTCTTCCACTTCATATTCTTCTTCTTTATTAATAATGGTTGGTAGTGGTGCTAGTTCCTCATGTTGTCTTTTGAACTTTGGTTCAATGCATTATGTTAAGAGGTCTTCATTGAACATGTTGTGAATTGCCCATCCTTCTAGAAGTTCTAGCTAAAACACTCCTGAACTAATATCCTTTGAGATTCTAAAAGGTCCATATTATTTTTGATCCAACTTCTTTGAGGGTTGGTTCAATTGGATATTTTCATTTTCCAACCACACATTGTCTCTAACTTTCAATCCTTGAGAATTTCATCTTTTCTTGTCAAACTGCCTCTTTGTATTCTTTTGTGCTTCTTTCATTGACTTTGTGGCCTTTTCCCAGCTCTTCTGTAATCCTACAAAGAATTCTTCTAATCTTGAAAACTCTGATTGTGCAATAAGGTTGCCCTTCTATGGATGTCTTCCAAAGTTTAGTTCAAATGGTATTCTCCCTGTTGCTGCATATCTTTTGTTGTTGTACTGAAATTCTGTAGCTATTAGCCAGTCTGTCCAATTATCCTGCTAGTAGTTGACATAATGTCACAAAAACATTCCTATTTCTTGATTAATTTGTTCTGTTTGTCCATTTGTCTAAAAATAATATGCTGTTGATAACTGCCTTGTAATTTCCAATGCTTTCATAAATTCTTCCATGAATCTGAACATGAATTGTAGGCCTCAGTTGCTAAGAATCTTTTTTGGGATCCCATGCAGTTTTCAAATTTTATCTCTATAAATTTTTGCTATGCCTTCTAAGAAGATATCTGTTGTTGTTGCCTTTAGTTGAATCATTTTTGTAAACCAGTCTACAATGACCATTATAGCATCCATTCCATTAGACCTAGGTAAAAGTCCAATGATATCGATGCTAATCTCTTGCTATCGTTCTTGAGGTATTTCCAATAGGTGTAGTTCTCCCAATTTCTTCTAATGTTGGACTTTATTCTGTTGACACTTGAAGCAATTTTGCAGATATTTCTTGACATCTTCTTTTAGACCTGGCCACCAGTAATTCCATTTGAGCAGTTCTAGCATTTTTTATTGTCCTAAATGTCCCACATCTCCTGAGTCATGATTTTCTTGTAATATCTTCTCTCTGAGTTTCTTGTTATTTGGAATGTATATTCTTCCTTTCATATATACAATTCCATTCTGTTTCCATGATAATCCATCTTTCTTTTTCAATGCTTAGATCACTTCTTGCTCCCTAGTATTATTCCTCTTAATCTCTTTCAGTATTTCTGTCTTGTTTGTTGTCATTGTTCTCTTCAGCATGATTACTTCTACCATTGTTCTTCTTGACTATAACTCTTCCTTGAGTAATTGAACATCTTTGTTATTCTCCTTTGTGTTTACTTGATTTTTTCTTGACAAGATGTCTGCCTTCATGTCAAAGTTGCATTTTGATCATTTAAAATACAAATTGTATTTCTCTGCTATCTTTAGGAACTGAATTGTTCTTTCCTCTAGTTCTTTCTTTGTTTTGGCCAGTATAACAAAGTCATCCATGTAGTTTGCTAGCACTTCCTCATGAAGTAATTCTCTGAATATACTGTTCATCATCCTTTGGAATCTTCCTGGCAAGTTGCATAATCTAAAGTACATGACTTGTGGTTTAAACAAGTCTTTGTTAGTCAAGAATGCAGCTTTTCATTCATCTCCTTCTTTGATCCATATGCTGTTGTATCCCTAGATAAGGTCAAGCTTATTAAAAAATTTCACCTCCTTTAATTTGTCTATCACTTCTCTAATTAGAGGTAGTAGCATCTTGTCCTTTATTGTAATCTGGTTGAGTTTCCTATAATCTTGAACCAATTTTAGTGAACCGTTCTTCTTTGGAATGTAGAAACAGAGTGCTGTATATCATGATTTCAATTCCACTATCAGTTTTGCCTTGAGCTGTTCATCTAGCCACTGATTTAGAGCTTCTTCTTCTTTTAGTGTTATTGCATAGGCCTTTGCATTTAGTTCTCTTGGTGCTTTATCCATTAAGTTGATTTTATAATCCCATTCATATCTCTCTGGTAATTTTTCAAACTTTTTTTTGTTGAATAAGTGCATGAAGGATCAAATATACTCCAGTAAATCTTCTGGATTTGTCTTGTCTGGTACTTTTCCTATTTTGCTGTTGTCCTGTGTTGTTGTTTCCATTGCCTGTATCCTTCTAGTTTTAAACCTAACATCCTGGTGTTTCATTATATAGCTTCCTAGACATCTTGTAAACTTTATTGTTCTATTCTTCCAGTTGACTTCTGGATTGTGCTTGACCAACCAGTCATGTCCTAGGAACATATCTGTACTATTTAAATCTGTTACTGTAGCTTCCAGCTGTTTCTTGTGTTCATTTATTTTGACTTCTAAAGGTACCACCTTAGTAACCTCTTTGTTCTTTGTTCTATCTGCATTGAATACTTCAAATGAGAAGTTTATTGGTCTTGTTTGGATCCTTTTATCCTTGACCAATTGCTTGTTGATTCCTGTATGTATGTATCTAGAGTCCACCAGTGCTTTCACTTTGAGTTTCTTGCTGTTCTTCATTTTCACATCTGCTTGCATGTTCAATTCCCTCTTTCTCTCACTATTTTAGTGATTCAGAATAATATATTTATTTTGGGAATTTACATGGGAGATCTCTTATATTGTACCTACTCGAGATTGTCACCAAAACCCTGCTCTTTCTCTTTGTTGTCTTCATCATCTAATTCTTCCTGAATCTTTTGTTTCTTCATTGACTGTGTTCCTTTACAGTCCTTGGCTATATGCCCTTCCTTGTCACATTTGAAACATCTCCTTGTTTCTCATTCTTTCTTCTTTGATCAGCATTCCTTTGCCATATGTCCATACTTGTTGCAGTTAAAGCATTTTGGCTTTCCATCTTTGAAGTTGTTGTTGGACTTTCTGATGTCCATGGGCTGTCCTTGCCCTCCATAGGTTATTTCTGTACTTGTCTTGTAGTCATTTTGTTCTTCTGTGGACTTATATCTCTGTCTAACTAATGTAATCACCACTTTCCACTCCTTGAGTGTCTCTGGTGCTGCTATGGGTGGGTATCCCAATATTGTCTTGATAATATCTTGTTGCATGTTTTTCTTCAATATAAAGGTTGCATATAATTCATCTATATCAACCTTTATGACCAGGACTTCAAATTCAATTATGAAGTCAGCAGTGTTTTGTTTCCCTTGTTTGAAGGATTCTATTCTCCATTCAGCATTGGCTGCTTTTGTTTTGTTGCTAAATGTTGTTTTGATTTCTTTAATGAAATCTTCCCAATTCTGGGTACCAAGTTCTTTATCTAGCTCATTGAGCTTCTTCTATGCATATATTCCTGCTACATCTCCTCTGAGGTAAGCCAGGATCACTGTGATCCTGTCATCAGTCTTCATGACTCTGTTGCTCTTGAGGAACAATCATATTACTCTCCATCAGTCTTTAAATTTTGTTTGGTTACCATCAAGCCATTCTGGGTCTGGTACCATGTTCTTTGGTGTTACTGCCTGTACATTTTTATTGATTGCTGCTGATGCTACTGACATCTCTGTGTCCAATCTTTTATAGTTGTCTAAGACTTCTTCTGTAATCTGTAAAGATCCTAATCATTCTGATAGTGCCTCAATATCATTTGTTCTTCTGGAACTTGTCTTGGTTCCTCTTCATAGTTAATACTACATGTGTTTTTTTTCAACAGGTATTCTGCCTTATTTCATTTGTAGATTCTTTCTACTACACCTCTCTTGCAAGGTGAGCTTATTGATGCTTTACCAAATGTTATAATCTTTTACTCATAGAGCTCAGGTTGTACTTAGACAAAGACTTGAGATGAGAAGAGGGATTGATTCAAGTAGTAAAGTATAAGGATACAGGATAGTATCTATACTATATATACATATAGACCATGAGAAATCAGAATGTAGTCTATGAGAAAAACAAGTCATAGAACATGAGAAGAAAGTGAGGTTAGAGTACTTACTACATGAAGCACTGACTGAGACTATTTCAATGCAGCTGATTGTGTTGTCATTACTCTTGATCCTTCTCTATATTGTCTCCTTGAGGTATCAATTGTAACAAATTTTAAGAAAATATATATAAGAAGATCTACTAATCTACAAAATACTACAAACTCCACCATCTTGTACTCAAAGGTTTTTGCCAACAAACTCTACAAACTTTGATTTCTCATACTTGAAGTTTATACTTACAACCACTGTCTACTCTATACATCAGCATTAACTAAATCTCCAGCACTACATATATCTTTAAGTCATCTACAATCATCTTAAACATGTTGCTCACTTTCTTTTTTTTCTAATACTATAAACACTAGTGAACTCTACAGCATTTTACTAATCTTTACACACATTTTAATTTGCTTTTCTATATTCTAGACTTTTAAAGTTTGCTCTCTACTACTATTGCTAGATTAGTCTCTTTATTCTATCAGTTTCTGATTACTAAAGCATTATTATTCTATGCTTGGGTAATCTAATCCCTAGTACATCAGAATAGACTAAATAATATTTAGAGTAGCTATCACTTTCAGTAATTCTATCCTATTGTTAGATATGGTTCATATTTCATTATTTGAGCCTCATTAGTAAGCAAGTATGTATTATCTAAATATACAGATATTGAAACAATCTTTGGCTTTAGCTTATATATTATGCTTCTACTAGTTGTACTAGTTATGTATTTCAGAAGAGCTACTTAGAATAACTAGAAAACAAGTCTATTGGAAGACAATATCAGTTTTGGTCAATTTTCAAGATAAGGTTTACAGTATAATTATTAGTTTATATACTAAGTATTCTATTTAGGATAGTTATGTAAAAATAAATACTGTAAGTAAGTTATTCTGATTCTGGATAGTTCTTAGATGTTGGAGTGAAGATTCATAGAGTTGTCAAGAAATCCAGTAAGAATATCTAAGATAGAATAGAGAAGATGATTTGCACTAGAAGAGATTTGGAAGTACAGATAAGTTAAGAAGTGAAATCTGTGAATTGGAATAAATATAACCAGATTGGGATATAACATCTATTCTCTTGGAATTTCCCAGAAATAAGTTATATACCCTATACCTGAATATATTAGTATGGAATAATAGAATATTATGTGTAGTTCTATTTTATTGGTTTCTAAAGTTGCCATAATAATTAATAGAGATGGTTGGGGGCATTGGTATTATGTTGCTAAAGATGAAATTCTTGGATTAACTCAAAACCAACTATTGCAAAAGCATTTGCTAGGAATATTTTCATTAATCAAGAACAAAGGTTATGGAATCAAAAATGATTAGATACTATTATAGTCTTAACAGTAAACTATGCTGACTAGTAATTGTATAACTTAAAAATTGATGTGTCATTCATCATCTTATAAGAAATCAAAGTCTTTGGGTTTTGGAGGGAATATGGTTGTAAGGCTAAAACTTAAAAGAATTGATAGAAAGGCACTACCAGGTGTGGAGCCTGCAGCTTAATTTGACTCAATACAGAGAAACTTACTAGGTCCAGACATAACTAGGATTGACAGATTGATAACTCTTTTATGATTTTATGGATGGTAGTGTATGGCTGTTTTTAGTTAGTGAGGTGATTTGTCTAGTTAATTCTAATAACAAATGAGATATTAACCTACTAAATAGCCAGGCCAGCTTCAGCTGGTCTCTAGCTTCTTAAAAAGACTGTCAGTGTCTAACTGATAAAAGTTTGAGGCAATAACAGATCTATAATAGCCTTAGATATTCTAGACCATATGCACACTACACTGACAGAGCCAGCAAGTTCCTATATCTTAGATGAAAAGTCTGAGTAATCTTGTGAAACTCTGTTATACTGGAGATAAAACATTGTAATTATTGCTCTTCAATGAGAAATACCTAGTAAGTATAAATTATTAGCTTACATTGATTATGTCCTTTGTACATACTGTTCATCACTACTACTGATTGAATGGCTTAGTGTGTCAGACATGTGAAGCTTAAATGCTAGTTTCTTTATTTAATTCACTTTTCTTTTTCTTTTTTCCTTTTATTTTCTTTATTTGGATCTAAGATTAGGGTTAGAGTAATGTTATGACCACACTGTCACACATCAGTCACATCAGATGACATGGTCACAGTAATAGTCACAAGTCATGAGATTATATTATATTCCAAACTCTGAAATATATCTAAGATATGTTTAACTTTAATATAACATCATATCCACAATTATTTGGCCTTATTTGTGTCAAAAACTACATCAGTAGTTTGGTACTTCATAATGGACTTAATTCCATCAAAATTTCATAGTTACCTTGCTTTATTTGAGTTGAAATCCATAGTTATATTCATTTTTGTCCATTGTCTAATTATCTTTTTCAAACTCTACAAATTTACTTAGACTTTATGCAGAGTTTTCCCCTCTCCAAATTTAAACTCCTATGTAGTGTTTCACTAATGAAACACTTGCTTGGAGATCTATTTTAGTTACTCCTTTTGTTATTTTATATATTTAAGGCTGGTGATCACTTTGTAATAGTTAGTCTGATAATTGACTAAAAGTTGACACTAAATCTCTGGTGTCAATGATGACATGCTTTACTCCTCTCCTTATAACTCTTTACAAGACTATTCTCTAAAATTGCAACCACACGGCGTGTAAGAGGCACAACACATAAGTTAAGACCAAGGTCATTCTGACAAGTCTGCATCACTAAGCTTATCGCATGAAGTTTCTACTAAGATCTTGCACAGACCAACTAACTAGTATATATAAAGTAGACATATTGTATTAGGAACTTTATTGAGTTCTCTTATGTTAATCTTATACAAAGTTTTTTTCTTGACTAAACTTTAAGTCTTGAATCATAGTATATAACTTCAGAGAGTGAAATAGAGTTTAAGAGAGAGTTGTTATAAACTACAACCTTTAGAGCGAGGTAATAGAACAACTCTTATATTGAGTAACACAAGAGAACTCGATAGAGTTCCTAGTACAAAGTAGTCTACCTTATATACTATTACTCATGGTCCATGCTCACTACTGTGCACCCTACCCTAA
>Ga0157358_1001530_pt1 | contig 10073 bp, 10 predicted proteins | sample AttcapACBM2_FD_111484 | JGI IMG/M metagenome (GOLD analysis project Ga0157358, IMG submission 111484) | Fungus gardens microbial communities from leaf cutter ant in Botucatu, State of São Paulo, Brazil - Atta capiguara ACBM2 | ecosystem: Host-associated > Fungi > Mycelium > Unclassified ...
CATACATTGTCTCTAAACAGCCTTGTTAACCACTCTGCTAACATTCCCTCTGTTGTTGCCACAAAATATGTCATTTTTGACAACCTATTGCAGACCACTAGGATTATATCCTTTCCAGCCACTACTGGTAACTTCATGATGAAGTCTACTATTAGATGAGTCTATGGCTTCTCTGGCACCTTGCTCAACTTCAACTTTCCTGCTGATACTTCTGTCTTATTCTTCATCCTTCAACACATATTACATCACTCTATGTATTTCCCCACATCTCTCATCACTTCTGGCTACCAATAATTTCTCGTCACCAGTTCTGTTGTCTTCTACTTTTTCTCATGTTCTGCTACTGGTGTATTATGATGCAACCAGATTATTTTCACACTCAGCTCTTCATCCTTTGGTACATACACTTTTTCTTCTTTTAATACTAAATCTTCCTCCAGCTGCCACTTTTCTCCCCTTACTGCCTTTATTCCCACTTTCTTTATCTCCTTTACTACTCTAACTACCTCTTTATCTTTACTCCTAGCCTTTTTTATCTTTTCTAATATATCTACTTCAGGTCCTTCTATTACTACTTCATATAAATTATACAACCAACCGTTCTTAATAAATACTTGATTGTCATTATTCTTTTCTACACCTACTTTCCAATCCAGTCTTCTACTTAATCCATCTGTCTTCCCCATTTTTGTTCCTGGTATATGTTTCAAGGTAAAATCAAACCTAGACAAATACAAAGCCCAGTGAGCCTGTCTCCAATTCAACTTTTGTGCTTTCATGAAGTATTCTAAATTCTTATAATTGGTTTAGACCTTAAATTTGTACTTTGCACCCTCTAATAAGTGTCTCCAGTTTTCCAATCCCCTTACTACTGCCAACATCTCCTTATCATGAATCTCATAGTTTCTTTCTGTTTCATTTAGTAATTTTGAGAGAAAAGCTATTAGTCTCTACTTCCCATCTTTACACTTCATAGATAACATCTCTCCTGTAGCATTGTCTGATGCATCAACTTCCATTCTCATTTTTTTATCTAAATCTGACACTGTTAATACTAGTTCTTTTGTAAATCTCTTCTTTAGCTCTTCAAACGCCTTCTATTGTCTTTCTATTCACTCCCACTTCTGTTCCCTCTTCACTAGGTCATGTAGAGGCTAGGCTATGGATGCAAAATCTTTAATGAACTGGTAGTAGTAATTTGCTAGTTCTAAGAACTTCTGTATATTCTTGACATACTTGGGTGTTAGCCAGTCTAATACTTCCTTCACCTTCTCTTCTTCTATCCTTCTTTTACCTTTCACTTACACTTTTTCAGCTTCACATACAGGTCATTTTCTGCCAATCTCTTTACTACTTCTTCTACCAGTTCATCATGTCCTTCCTCTCTCTCTATTTCAATAATCACATTGTCTATGAAGCTTGCTACTTTTTTAGTGTTAATAAGGTACTGCAAAATCTTGTTCATCATAGTTGTCAGTAAATTTGTCAATCCAAAAAACATCACAGTTGGTTCAAATGATTAGCTGCACTGCAATTGTATCAGTCAGCACCTCATGTATCAGGTGCAACAACCTTGCTTGATTCTCATGTTCTATGACTCATTTACTTCATAGACTTCATATTGTTTCCTCATGGCTAAAATGTATATATAGTGTAGATACTATACTGTATTCTTACATTTTACTAATTGACTCTTATACATCAATCCTCTTCTCATCTCAAGTCTTTGCCTAAGTGCAACCTGAGCTCTAAAAGTAAAAGTCATAACACTCTTATATCTATAGCATAATCCCACAGCTTTCTAGTGAGCATTCTTTCACTTGCTTTCTTACCAAAAACCTGTATCCACTTATGGAACCTCTCTGGAACCAACTTTTTTACTTCCACCTCTAATTTTGCTACCTCTTTCTCCTCTTCCCAAATCTCCTACTCTTCTGCTATCTTTTGTACTTCCATTTTTCTTTCCTTCTTTGGCTTTTTTTTTTCTTTTTCTCTTTCTCTTCTTGCCTCTTTCCTTCTTCTTTCTTCTGCTCCTCCTCTTTTTGTTTTTGCCATCCTGACTTCCCTTGCTTTGGTCTCCACTGCTTTCTATACTCCTCCAGACATCTTGTCATCTTTACCTCTCCAGTTCTCCAGTTAATCTCAGGATTATGGTGAGCTAGTCATGGCATTTCCAAAATCACATTCTACTTCTGCCCTCCTATTATATCAATTTCTGTTCTCTCTCTATGCTCTTGGTAGTAGATGTTAACTTCTACCATATGTTCAATTGGTCTCTTCTTGTTGAAAGAACCATCTACATTTCTCACATATATGGGCCTGTTAATCTTCTTCAACTTAAATTTCTGCTTCCTTGTAAACTCTGAGCTTATTACTAACCTTGTTGCCCTACTATCCAACAGTGCTTCCACTGTAATCTCTTCTTGTGTATCTATCCTCCAATCTAATCTTTACCATAACTTCTCTTAATAGGTCCTCATTGTTCAGACTGCTGTAGGATGTATTATCCATTACTCTACTAAGCATTGCAAATCTGTTATTACTATTGAGATCTAATCAAGAAATATTAGATCTCCTTTCCTATTTAAATTGTTTAGTCTATTATTATGAGTATTCTCATATTCTATCCTTCTTTCTTGGCCCATAATTTGTCTTCTACAATTTTGTGCTAGATAGCCAAACCCTCCACAGCTATAGCAATTTCTCTCCATATCTACTTCCATAAAATATGAGTTTCATTGAGCTAATCCTACTCTCTGCTGGGGACACACCATTACTGTGTTTGTTCTTTCTACTCCCTCCATCAGAGTGGGCTCTATTGGCACCTGCTGTTGAGATGTTTCTTGCCTCTTTCACCATATTTGAGGTCATGGTATCTGTTGTTTAAATACCTCTTATTGTCTAGGGGCTGGTGCTCCCTATTCTTGTCTTCCTCTCAGCCTCTCTTTCTTTCTCCTACTCTCCCTCCAATTTCTGTCTAGGACAATTGCCCTATCATACTACTGCTCAATTAAGTTTGGTTGGTATTCTGTCTCCATTAACTTCCTCCTAATTGTTCTATTCATCCCTCTTTTGAACTCTTCCATCAATAGCCTTCCTTTATACCTGCTGCTCTTAGCTGCTCTTTGGAATTCTTGCACAAACTTCTCTATTAACTTTCCTCCTTGTTCTAATTTCTTTAACTCTACTACTTTCACTGATTCCTTGTCTCCTTCTCTAAACTCTTTCTTTATGTCTACCAAAAATTCTCCAACTATCTCATATTCTGACAACCCTCCCTCCAGATCTTCCAACATGTTTTCCTTCTAGATATCTACCAATCCTTTCTATATGTACAATAGCACTCACTAAATTTGCTCTTCAACTGTTACCCCTCTCATCTTTATTCTTATGTATAACTTGCATACCATTACAGACCCTGAGACCTTGGCCAAGGTCCTATCAAACATTTGTAGCCTTGCTACTTCCATGCTCACTACTGTTTCTCTTCCACTCCTTGCCTCCAATGCTGTAATTTGTTCCTGAAGTTGCCTAATGATGGCTGGGTAGTTGGGTTGACTTATGGTATATGGTGGTGGTGGTGATAGAGATAGGGGTATAAAAGATGGTAGGGTGGGTAATGATAACTGTTGAGCTGAAAGCACTGATTCTATACTAAACTTAGTCTTTGACTCATATTCTGACTCTGATATTTTCCTCTGTAAGGGTTAGTGGCACTCTTCTTGTCCATCTTACCCTGTTTACTGACTACTTATCTACTGTCTTACTAATTAATGAATTTCTGGCTAATATCTCTAAGAAGGGAATCTCTAAGCTAGACACTTCCTTCACTGGACAATGTTATTTCTCTATATAGACAGGTTACAAAGAAACACAACAGTACAAGGCTTCTATATGGAAAAGATTAACTATTACATCTATACAAGATAATATGTCTACCTGCACCAGTAAGCTTTGGTACAAACAAATGACTAGGTTTTCTCTACCTGATTAACACTCTCCTGAAGCCTAGAGTCTGGCTATTCTTCTTGACTAAAAGACAGTGTTGCCCTTCAGTCAAGGATGGTAAGAGAGTAAGAGTGAAAATAGAGAGGGCCCTATACTGGATAGTCTCAAGAAGGGAATATTGAGTTCTAATGTTACAACTTAAGAATCTTAGGATTGGTTAATAAGCAAAACCTTGTATATGGTTACACAAGAGAACTCGATAGAGAACTCTATACAGGGTGGCCTATTTTATATACTCAAACTTCCTGGTCTATACCAACTACTTCTAGCCTACCCTAAACAGCTATATATTTATCTTAAGATCAACATGTGTTACATCTGCTACATAACATCATTCTTCCAGAATCTTCTATGTTTTTCTATATGACAGGTAATTGTATGACTGTGACACCTAGTCACATCATGTGACCACTTGCAACAATATGATGATGATATCATGTTAATCCTAACCCTAAGTCTCAGAAATAGAGAAATAAATGAAAAGAAAAGTAAAAATGAAAATGTTAAATGAAAAAGTTAGTGTTCAAGGTTCACAACTCTGACATAGAGACATGTTAGAGAAGTCATGAAAAAATATTGTAATAAGAAAAAGAAGAAGCAAAAATTTCTTTCTTTTGTATTGATTTATGAGATGGTTACATAAACTTTAGGTAAACTTAATAAAACTTCAAAGACTTAGTTTTAAGGGAAAAGTATCAGAGTATGAATGTCTTCTATAGTAGACTTACTCTTATCTTGAACCCTATAAGTACTTTGTCTTTTACAGTGAAGTTATTCTCTTTAAACCTAACTTAATATGGATAATTGCTAGACTATATAATAATAGTACTACTCAAGTTTCCAATTTTAGATACTTCTCCATAGTATTTAAAGACTGGTAGATACTCAATATTCTTTAGTCTAATAATCAACTATAGTTTTTGAACTTATTTAATAATAAGCTTGATATTAGTGGTAATACACTTAGTTTTATTAGTTCTTACTATCTGAAGTTGTGACCAAGTAATAAGTAGATAGCATAGCATATAAGCTAAAGCTAAGATTATTCTCAAAGTCTATAACTATAAGAAAAACTATTACATACTATCTAATATCTATATTCTTTTTATCTTTTTTTAGTATGGATTATATTTTAATCACCTATTAATTTAAGGACCAAACTCTTTATTCCTCATTAATCTTATAAAGTTCTAAATAACAACTTTATAGTATCTGATAATCCAGAAATCTACAGTAATATTATTATTAGAAAATACTTTTTTTATCAGAATATAAAGAATAGACTTAATTATTTTTTTCTTTCTCATTTTTATTTTATTTTATTTCTATTTTCTATTTTTGAACTTAGGATTAGTGTTAGTGTGATATCACAAGTTACAGTCATATAACACTACCATAATCACAATATCATATAATTATGTACCATGATAGAACATAGTAGAGAGTCTTAGAAGGAATGATATTACTACAACATGTTTGATATATATTAACCTTAAGAATAATGCATGGCCTTTAGAGTAGGTTAATAGTACTGCAGCATAGATCAGTAACTTAACATATATAAGATAAACAGTTTTGTACTAGAAACTCTATTGAGTTCTCTTATGTTATTCACTACAAGATTCCTTCTCTTCAATCCACTCTAAGGTTGTTGAATTAATAATATTAGAACTCAATACCCATACTCTGAGACTGCCCAACACTAGACCTTCTTATTATTTACACTTATTCTTCCATCCTTGACTGAGAACAACATCACTCAAAGTTAAGAAGAATTACTAGGCTTTAGATGTAAGGAGTATACTAGCTAGATGGAAGAAGCTTAGTCATTTATTTTGCATCAAAATCCACTAGTGCTTAGTAAATATAAAATCTTGTATAGGTGTGTTAGATAGTTTTTTGTATAGTAGCTCTGTGATGCTAGTCCACTTATGATCAGTCCACATAGAAAAACAATAAAAGCTCTTAAAGCACTATCTAGAGTAGAGATTCCTTCTTTAAGGATATTTTTTTACAAGTTTATTAGGACAATAGTCAGTAGTTAGATAGTTAGTAAACAGTGTAAAGTGGAATAAGAAAAGGGCCCACTAGCACCTATAGAGATAAATTCAAGTAACAAGTATGATTCTAAGAGCAAGACCAGTACTAGTTCTACTCTTCCATTATATACTTCATTATCACCTATTGATTCACAACCACACTACAACATGAGTCAACATAACTTACAACAAGAGCAGCTTACAACAATGTAGGCACAGATTCAAGTACTATTGATAGTAGCAAGAGTAAGAGGAGTGGTAGTGCCTAGGCTCAACATAGGGTTAAATGCAGAAGTGGCTAAGCCACAAACATTTAATGGGATGGTAAAAAAAGGTTTCTGGATTTTTGATGGCATGTAAATTGTTCATAAAAATGAAGATGAGATAAGATGCAATAAAGAAGCAAATTCAGTGGATATTGTCATATATATAGGGATAATTAGCAGATGTGTGGAAAGAAAACATATTGGAAGATTTGAAATCAGAGAATTTAGAATATGAAATGGTAGAGGAATTTTTAGCAAATTTGGAAAAGGAATTCAAAGAAGAAGATGAAAAGATAGTAAAAGTAGCAGATTTGAAGAGGCTAGAATAAGAAGAAAAAACAATGGAAGAGTTTGTTTAGAAATTTTGAAGAACAGTAAGAGAAAGCAAATATGAAGAGAAGCTACTAATAAAAAATTTAAAAGAGATATGAATGGGATCATCTAGTAAAGACTCATAGATTTAGAATGCCAATCAGATTTTATTAAACAATGGTACAATTAATTTGGATAAAAACTAGAGAGAAAGCAGGTGAGATGAGGAGAGATTGAGAAGAAGAAAAGATACTGAAGCTCAGGCTCCAAGACAAAATAATGAGATACATTGGCAACAATTGCTACAGTCTTAGGTTTGGCCAAGAAGATAAGAGGTTCTATAGCAGCAGTTGCTAATAAAACCTACACCAATAGAGAAAGTTGAGAGAATGAATATAGTTATTGTAAACCTAAATCAATAGGCAGAGCTTATGCTGAGGCATGACCTATATGCAATGGATGTAAATTGAGGAAGAAATTGTTATAACTATGAAGGGTTTGGATATGTTACAAGAAACTGCAGGAATTAGAAAAGAATTGAATAGGAAAAAAGAATAGAGTATAGAGAAAATAAACAAAGTAATTTAAATGGGGATAAGAACCTGATAGTCCTTGGTTAGGTTCTAGAAGTAATAACAGATTTGCAAGTTCTCTAGAGTAGCAGAAAATACATTCTGCTACAATCTAGATAATGGAAACATGTTAAGAGAAGTAACTGTAAAGATTGGCTTGGAAAGAATTGATACACAAGAGGAAGTGATAATAGAGATATTGGTAAAGCAACAGAGTTAGTTATGAGTTTGGAGTCTGCAAGAAAGCAAGGCTTTAAGTTGAAAAAAGTAGAAAGACCAATATATGTAAAAATGTAAATAATTCTTTTAATAAGGAAGAACTTATTGAATATATAACTGAAGTAAATATTTATTTCCAAGAACATAAAGAGAGAACAGAGATTGATGTGATTGGGGGTCAGAAGTATGGTGTAATTTTAGGAATACTTTGGCTTGCATACCACAACCACAAAATTGATTAGAGTATAGAAGAGGTGAAGATAACAAGATGTCTAAAATAGTATGGAAAGTAGTAGAGATCAAAGTAGAAGAAGTTAGGATGGTAAAAGTAAAAAGAAAAAGAGGAAAAGAAAGAAGAAGAAAATAAATAAAAAGTGAGAGAATAGAAGAAAAAACCAAAAAAGAAGAGAACAGTGGAAGTAAAAAAGATAGCTAAGGAATAAGAGATATAGAATAAGAAAGAAGAGGTAGCAAAGAAACTGGTACTAAAATAATTTCACTGGTAGATCTATATGTTTGGAGAGAAAGCAAATGAACAAATGCCAGTGAAAAAAATATGAGATTATGCAATAAAAACTAAGAAAAGGTTTGTACTGAGAAAGTGAAAGATATATCCATTGTCAAGAGAAGAGAGGGAGATGATGCACAAGTTCATTTAAGAACAATTGAGAAAAGAGTACATCAGACCTTTGAAGTCACCTCAAATAGCACTGGTGTTTTTTGTAGAAAAGAGGAATGGTAAGAAGTGTATGGTTCAGGACTATAGATATCTTAATGAATAGACAATCAAAAATAATTATCCTTTACCTTTAATTTTGGATATTGTAGAAAACATTGGTATTAAAAAAGTATTTACAAAGATGGACCTAAGATGGGGCTATAATAATATATGAATAAAAGAGGGAGATAAGTAAAAGGTAGTGTTTACAACTCCAGAAGAGTTATTTGGACCAACCATAATATTCTGTGGACTTATAAACTTTCCAGCAACATTCTAGACAATGATAAATGAGATTTTATAAAACTCAATTAATACTGGAAAGGTAGCAAGTTTTATAGATAACATTATATTAGGAATGGAAAAAGAAAAAGGATATAATGAGATAGTAGAAAAAGTAATGAAAAGTTTAACAGAAAATAAATTATATGTGAAGCCAGAGAAGTGCAAATAAAAAATAAAGAAAGTAGAATTTTTAGAAGTAGTAATTGAACTGGAGGAGATCAAGATAGAGAAAGAAAAGATAAAGAAAGGACTAGACTGGCTGACTCCAAAAGGAGTCAAAAATATATAGAAGTTTTTGAGGCTTGCCAATTATTATTGGCAATTCATTAAAAATTTCACAATAATAGCTAGACCATTGCATGACCTAGTAAAGAAAGACCAAAGATAGGATTGGAAAAAAAAATAAGAAAAAGTGCTTCAGAAGTTGAAGAAGAGATTTATAAAAGAACTAATGTCAGTAGCACTGGAATTAGAGAATAGAAGTTGGTGTACTGGACTATGCAATAAGAGAAGTATTATCTATGAAATATGAGAATAGAAGGTAGAAACTGGTAGTATTTCTTTTCAATAAGACTGAGAGGAATTACAAAATTCATGATAAAGAGATGTTAGTGGTAAGAAAATTAGAATATTTTATGAAAGTGCAAAAATTAAACAAAAGACAAGCTTATTGGATATTATATCTATTAAGATTTAGCTTTACTCTAAAACATGTATTAGGTACAAAAATAGAAAAGGTGGATAAACTTTGTAGACAACTGGACTAGAAGATAGATGTAGAAAATTATAATAATCAAACTCTAATTAAAGAACAACAGATCTGTAACTTAGTAGAAGTAGTAATAGAAGGACTAGCCAGAATAGCTAACATTGGCAGAATTTACAGTTAACAATAAGGTACATTGAGCAACCAAATTATCTCTGTTTATGGTGAATTATGATAGAAAGTTAAAAATGGAAGTAGATATTAAAAAGAAAGAAAAGATAAAGAAAGCAATAGAGTTTTCAGAAAGAATAAAGAAGATGCAAAAAGAAGTAGAAGCAGCATGGAGAAAAGCTTAGAAGAAAGTGAAGAGATAAGCTAATAGAGAACAAAAAGAAGTAGAAAAATAAAAGAAAGGAGAGAGAATAATGTTGAGTACAAAAAACTTGATATTCGAAAAACTAGCAAAGAAACTGATAGATTGATACATTGGTCCATACTTCATTGATGAGGTAATATCTACTAATACAGTCAAACTACATTTACCCAATTCAATAAGAATTCATTCAGCAGTAAATATTAGTTAGATAATACAAACAAAATTGAATGCAATTGAATAAATTTGAAGTTTTTTGCTGATGACTTTTTCAATAAGTTTTCTAAGTATGTTGAGAAGGACAATAGGATGAAATATCTTTGGAGATTCATATACTATTTTGTTTGGTTTGAAGATAACAATTGATGTTGATTTCTTGAAATGTGAAGGCTAAAAGCTAAGATTGATATATGTATTAGTAATATTAATGAAATTTGTGATTCATTTATTGTTGGTCACCAGGTTTGAGATAACTCCATAATATGTGATCAGGTCCTGGAGTGAATGAGCTATTAAAATTTTTTATAGTATCAGTAAATTTAATATGTCAATTTTGAGCTGAATTAAATGTTTAA
>Ga0157358_1001531_pt1 | contig 10073 bp, 14 predicted proteins | sample AttcapACBM2_FD_111484 | JGI IMG/M metagenome (GOLD analysis project Ga0157358, IMG submission 111484) | Fungus gardens microbial communities from leaf cutter ant in Botucatu, State of São Paulo, Brazil - Atta capiguara ACBM2 | ecosystem: Host-associated > Fungi > Mycelium > Unclassified ...
GTAGACTAATAATTAACTACTGTCCTATTTCTGTTCACTAACCCTAACCCTAAAGTCTGTCCATACTCTTGTACTATAACAGTGTGGGTATGGTAGATAGTTATATTCATGTAAAAGGCTCATGCTGCAGGATCCCTTTGTGACCTGTCCATGCAGAGTAGCAGTGTTGTCCATTAAGGAGCACCTAGTTTAGGAATTCCCTGCTTAGAGATAATAGTATAACAGTTTGATTAGGACAGTAGTTAGTAAGGCAGTAGATAAGTAGTTGGTAAAGAGTATAGGTGGGACAAGAAGAGTGCCCACTATCACTTACAGAGGATTTACTGCTGTTTAGAATTGATAGCAAGAGAATAAAGAAAGATTGTAGTCACTGGAAACAAGGCCACAGTGATAATATACCGTTGTTAATAAACAATGAGAGAATAGACTAGGAGATACTTTTGGTTTGAAGAAGAGATCATTGGAAGAACAAAATTGCAGATATAAGTCAAGTAAATATGGAGAAAATGGTTAGGGAGTATGGTGAAGAAGAGATGACTAGAATGATGAAGGAGATAATGGAGAATAATGTAACAATGTTAAAATTACAAAAACAAATAATGGAGTTGCAAGTAGCAAAAGAAGAAAGGAAAAAGAAGCAAAGAAGGAGATAGGAGGAGAGGGAACAAGAAAGAAGAGAGTATGAGGAGAGATGGGAGGAGAAAGAACAAAAAAGACAAAAAGAAAAGGAGGAAGGAGAAGAAAGAAAGAGAGTAGATAAAGAATGGAGAAGAGTGGAAGAAATGAGAGTACGAAAGGAGAGAAGAGCAGAGAAAGAGTAGAGATGACAGGAAATATGAGAAAGAAGAAGAGAGAAAAAAAGACATAGAGTGATGGAAGAAAGAAAGGGTTTTGCTTGTGGAGGATTTGGGCATATGGCCTATAGTTGTAGGAATGTGGAAAAAGAGGGACCAGTACAGGTGCCCTCAAATAGATTTAAAGTATTAAAAGTCAGGGTAATGTAGAAAGAGAAAGGAAGTGGTAAAGAAGTGGCAAAAGATAGAAAGGAGATATTCAGGGAAGAAAGAGTGAAGAGGGGGGTAGAGGTGAGACAAACAAAGAAGAAAAAGGAAAAATATTTGAGAGAAGTAACGGTGAAGATTGGGCTAAAGCAGGAAGAGAAAGAAGAGGGGGTTGTAATAGAAGTGTTGTTAGATAGTGGAGTAACAGGATTGGTAATGAGTGAGGAGTTTGCAAAGAAGTACAGGTTTAGGAGGATGAAGTTAGAGAGACCGGTTTATGTAAGGAATGTCGACAGCACACTGAATTATGCAGAGCTTATAGTAGATACAGTGGAAGTGGAGATATTTTTCTAGGAACATAAAGAGAGGACGTCGATAGATGTGATAGAAGGTCAGAAGTGGAGTGTTATATTGGGTATACCTTAGCTAGTACACCATAATCCAGAGATAGATTGGAAGACAGGAGAAGTATAAATAATGAGATGTCCAGACAAATGTGGGAAGAAGTAGAGGACAGGAAGACAGACAAAACCAGGATGGAAGAAACAGAAAGAGAAATAAAAGAAGAAGGAAATGAGAAGACCAATGACAGATGAAGAGATAACAATAGCAAGAATAGTGGCAGAAAAAGAAGAAGAGTTAGATAAAGAAGATATAATAGTAAGGAAGATAGAGGAAATAGTTCCAAAACAGTTCCATAATTATTTGAAGGTGTTTGAGAAGAAAGAGTCAGAAAGGATACCAATGAGGAAGACCTAGGATCATGCTATAGATCTCAGAAAAGGATTTGTGCTAAAGAAGGGCAAAATCTATCCATTGTCAAGAGTAGAGAGAGGAGGTACAAGAATTCATAAAAGATCAGTTGAGGAAGGGGTATATTAGGCCATCAAAATCACTACAGACGTCACCGGTGTTCTTTGTGCCAAAGAAAGATGGGAAGAAGAGAATGGTATAGGATTATTGATATCTGAACAGTTGGACAATCAAGAACAATTACATATTGCCACTGATTTCAGACTTGATAGATAGTATTGGGAAGAAAAAAGTGTTTACAAAGATGAACTTATGATGAGGATATAACAATGTGAGGATAAAGGAGAGAGATGAGTGAAAGACAGTGTTCTCAATGCCAGAGGGGTCATTTGAGCCCACAGTAATGTTTTTTGGGTTAACTAACTCACCAGCAACATTCCAGGCAATGATGAATAATTTGTTAAGAGATTTGGTAGTAGAAGAGAAGGTAACAGTATTTATTGATGATGTGATGGTAGTAACAGAGACAAAGGAAGGACATGATGAGATTGTGGAAGAAGTGTTGAAAAGACTAGAAGATAATGATTTATTTGTGAAGCTGAAGAAGTGTGTGTGGAAGGTCAGAGAGGTGGGATTCTTAGGAGTGATAATAGGAAAAGATGGAGTAAGAATAGAGAAGGAAAAAGTGCAAGGAGTTATAGAATGGCCAGTGCCAAGAAGTGTAAAGGACGTACAGAAGTTTTTGGGGCTAGCAAACTATTACAGACAGTTTGTAAAAGATTTTACTAAGATAGCAAAGCCCTTACACGAAATAATGAGGAAAGAGACAAAATGGAATTGGAGAGAAAGGCAGCAGAAGGCATTTGAGGAGTTAAAAAAGAGATTTATGATGGAGCCAGTCTTGGTCACACCATACTTGGACAGGGAAATGAGAGTAGAGGCAGATGTGTCAGATTTTGTGACGGGAGGAGTATTGTCAATGAAGTGTAAGGATGGGAAGTGGAGGCCAGTAGCCTATATCTCAAAATCATTGAATGAAGCTGAAAGAAATTATGAAATTCATGATAAAGAGATGTTAGCGATAATTTGATATTTAGGGACATAGAGGCATTTCTTAGAAGGAGCCAAGGATTGGTTTGAAATATGAATGGATCACAAGAACTTGGAGTACTTTATGAAGGCCCAGAAGTTAAATCAAAGATAGGCAAGATAGTCACTGTATTTGTCAAGATTTGACTTCACTTTAAAACATGTAGCTAGCAAGAGCATGGGAAGAGCAGACAGTTTGAGCAGAAGGGTAGATTGGGCAGAGGGAGTAGAAAAAGATAATGAAAATCAAATAATGTTAAAGAAAGAATGGATAGAGGTTAGAGCAATAGAGTAGTTGATAGAAGGACCAGAGCAAGAAATAGTAAAGAAGATTAAGAAAGCGAGAGATAAGGATGAAGAAGTGATAAAGGCAGTAGAAGAAATGAAGAAGGCAGAAGTTAAGACATTGAGAGATGAAAAATGGCAGATAGAGGAGGGATTAGTATTGAAAGAGGGAAGAGTATATGTTCCGAAGGATGAGAAATTGAGAATAGAGATTATTTTGCTATACCATAATACACCAGTAGCAGAACATAGAGGACAGTGGAAGATGGTAGAACTGGTCACTAGAAATTATTGGTGGCCAGAGGTGACAAAAGAAGTGAAGCAATATATAGAAGGGTGTGATCAGTGTCAGAGAATGAAGAATAGAGCAAAGATGCCAGCAGGAAAATTGAGGCCTAACCAGGTACCAGAAAGATCATGGCAACATATATCAGTGGACTTTATTACAAAGTTACTAATGTCTAAAGGTCATGATTCAATCTTGGTAGTATATGATAGGTTTTTGAAAATGTCCCACTTTGTGGCGACAACAGAAAAAATGATGGTGGAAGGACTAGCAAGGTTGTTTAGAGATTATGTGTAGAAGTTGCATGGGTTGCCAGAGAGTGTGATATCAGACAGAGGGCCACAGTTTGCAGCAGGATTGACAAGAGAGTTGAATAAAATATTGGGGATAGAAACAAAGTTGTCTATGGCATATCACCCACAGACAGACAGACAAACAGAAAGAACAAATCAAGAGCTGGAGCAATATTTGAGAATGTATGTTAATCATAGGCAGAACAATTAGGCTGAATGGTTGGCAACAGCAGAATTTGCATTCAATAATAAGGTGCATACAATGACAAAGATATTACCATTCCAAGTGAACTATGGGAGAGAACTGAGGATAGGCTTTGATATAAGAAAAAAGGGGAAGAATGAGAAAGCAGAAGAGTTTGTAAGAGAGATGAAGGAAAGGCATGAAGAGGCAAGAGCAGCATTGGTAAAATTGCAGGAAGAGATGAAGAGACAGGCAGATAGAAGTAGGAAAGAGGCAGAAGAGTATAGAGTAGGAGATAGGGTGTTGATTAGTACAAAAGATTTTTTAGCGGAGTTGATGAAGAGAGTAATGAAGAAGTTGATGGAGAAATTTATAGGACTATATGTGGTCAAGAAGATTGTGTCAGAAAATGTAGTAGAGTTGGAATTACCAGCATCATTAAGAATACACCTGGTGGTTAATGTGAGAAGAATAGTGAAGTATAGAGAGCAGGTAGAAGGGCAGAAGAAGATACTACCACCTCTTGTTGAGGTAGCTGATGAAAAAGAATATGAAGTAGAGAAGATTTTGGATAGGCAAGAAAGGAGAGATAAGATAAAGTATTTGGTGAAATGGAAAGGATATACAGCAGAAAAAAATACATGAGAGGGATTAGAGAACCTGAAAAATGCAATGAAGAAGGTAGAAGAGTTTGAGAAGAGGAGGTTTGAGGAAGAAATATGGAGAATACAAGTAAGAAAAGAAAAAGAAATAAAGTTGAATCTAGAAGCAAAAGAGTTCAAGAGAGGGGAATTGTCAGGGAGATATACAGTGAATGTTATGGAACACTTTGGACACTAACATTTTTCTTTTTCTTTTATCTATCCATTTTTCTTGATTTTATATTTCTTTTCTTTTGAATTTCTTTTTCTTTTTCTTTTTAGTGATGATGAAGAGGCACGTGACATCGCAGTCACATGACATGTCACATGATGTGACATCATAAGCCTAGAACATAGTAGAAAGATCTAGAAGATGACATCAGGGCACATATATACAACATGGTGGCCTTGAGTAAGAAATAAGGCAGACATGAGGTTGTAGCACAGACCAGGTGTATTTAGCATATATAGGACTCTAATTTAGCAGAGACTCCTTGTTGAGTTCTCTTGTGAACTTCCCACTCTATATCCTATTGAGAGATTTACTTATTAGTGAGATCATTTGTCCTTGTGATAAGTGGTTGCCACAACAGCGAAGTTGTTATATAGGTGGGATGATAAGAAATTCAATGAAGAATATTTGAAAAAATTAGAGAGAAATTGGAATAGGTAGAAGAATGATAGGAAAAAGGAAGAGAAAGAATATATAAAGAAGTTAGAAGAGAGTTTGGAATGGAATGAGAGAGATAAGTAGATGAGTAAGAGAATATGGGGGGAAGAGAAAGAAGTTCCTATGGAAGTGGAACTTTAAGAGGGAGGTACTGTTATGGGATACTTTGAACACTAACAATTTTTATTTTCTTTTATTTTTCTGATTTTATATTGATTTTGTTTTTCTTTTTTTTTCTTTTTCTTTTGGATGATAAAGAAGGCACATGACACCACAGTCAAATGACATGTCACATAATGGGATGTCATAGGCCTAGAATGTAGTAAAAGGATCTGGAAGATAACATCAGAGCACATGTATACAACATGGTAGCCTTGAGTAAGAAATGAGGCAGACATGAGGTTGTAGCATGGACAATAGGGCAGGCTTAATTATTAGTAGCATGGACCAGGCATGTTTTGTATATATAGTAGCATGGACCAGACATAATTTATATATATAGGACTCTAATTTAACAGAGACTCCTTGTCAAGTTCTCTTGTGATTTTCCCTACTTGATTGCCTACTGAGAGCTTTACTTGCTTGTGTAGCTATTGAACTTTGTGTGTCTAGTGGTTGCCACAACAACCCATAGACAAGTCATTTAAAGTATACAATGTGAATGGCACCAAGAATAGAGAAGTTACACAATATACATTACTACAAGTCAAAATCAACAGATATAAAGAGTAAATTGATATAGCAGTCATGAATTTAAATAGCACAGATGTATTCTCAGGATATGACTGGTTGATCAAGCACAATCTAGAAGTAGATTAGAATATAGAAACAATATTGTTTACAAGATACCCAAAGACATATAGAACACAATACCAGGACATAATGTTTAGGATATGAAGAATACAAGTAATGGATACACAAGACAAAGAACAATAAGAAATTGGAAAAGAACTGGACTTAACAAGTCCAGAGAATCTTCTAGAGTACATTCAACCCTTCATATATCTATTCAACAAGAAGAAGTTTGAAAAATTATCAAAACAACAGAAATGGGATCACAAAATCAATTTAATGGAAGATGCACTCAAGGAACTTAGTACAAAAGCCTATGCAATGACCATCAAAAAAGATGAAGCACTAAACAAATGACTAGATAAATGGCTTAAAGCAGGATTAATTATGAAATCAAGTTCATAATATATAGTGTTATATTTTTACATTCAAAAGAAGAATGGATCATTATAATTAATATAGGACTGTAGGAAATTGAACCAACATACAATAAAGGACAAAACACTATTATCCTTAATTGGAAAAGTAATTAACAAACTCAAAGAGACAAAATACTTTAATAAGTTGGATCTTATCTAGGATTATAACAATATATGAATAAAAGAAGGAAATGAATGGAAAGCTGCCTTTTTAACAAACAAAGAATTATTTGAACCCAAAGTATATTACTTTGAACTATGCAATTTACCAGAAATGTTCCAAAGAATGATGAACAGTATTTTCCAAGAGTTATGAGTACTGGCAAACTATATGGACAACTTTGTGATATCTGCTAAGACCAAGAAAGAACTAGAGGAACAAACAATTCAGTTTTTAAAGATAGCAGAGAAACACAATCTTTATTTCAAATGGTCAAAGTGTGACTTTGATACAAAAGAAATACCTATCCTTGGAGTAATAGTTGGATGAGGAGAAGTTCAAATAAAAAATGACAAAGTAGTCACAGAAGGGAAGACTCCCACCAAAATAAAAGAAGTAGAAAGCTTCTTGGAGTTTGCAAATTTTTATCAATGCTTTATCAAGAACTTCAGTTATATAGCAAAATCTCTTAACAAACTCAAAGGAAAAAAGGAATGGAAATGGGACAATGAATATTAGAAAGCTTTTGAAGAACTCAAAGAAAATATCACAAGTTAACCAGTACTTGCTCTCCTGAAGAGGGAAGGAAAATTTAGAGTGGAAACAGATGCTTCAGAATATGAAATTTAAGGAGTTTTATCCCAGGAACAAGAAGGAAAGTGAAAATCCATCATATAAACAATACAACTAACAGAGAGAAATTATGAGATTTATGATAAAGAATTACTTGCAATAATAGAAGCTCTCACAAAGTGAAGACAATGCCTACTAGATGTTATAGAGAAATTCTCAAAGTCTGGACAGATCATGAAAATCTCAAATATTTCAGAGAACCATATAAGCTTAATGAATGATAAGCAAGATAGTATTTGAAGTTGCAAGACTATGATTTCATTCTACAACATATTCCAGAAAAGATAAATATAAAAGCAGATATACTATTTAGGAAAGATCAAGTAGATACAAAAGAAGATAACAAAGACATCAAGATGTTCAATAATGAAATATAAATAAGACAAACCATCACAGAAGCAAAAGTTATAGTTTTCCAAACAAATCAAGTGGTAAAAGAAACCACAATATTAGAGGAGATAAGAAGAAGAAATTAAACAAAAGAACAAGAAGTTCAGAAAGAATTAGAAAAAGATGAAGGACAAGCATGGGAAGACAATAGAATAGTTTATATGGAAGAAAAAATCTATATTCCAAATAACCAAAAGATACAAGAACAAATATAATGTTTTTGATTCAGTAGATATAGGATATCTAGAACAACAATAAATGCTTGAATTAATCAAAAGAAATTATTGGTGTTCAGAAATAAAAAGTAATATCAAAAAATATATTGAATGATGCACAAAGTATCAATAGAATAAGGTATAATATGTTATAATCGATGTCTCCAGAATACAGCATGGAGAAGGGCAAAAGGGTATGACGACACAATTAGCTGCACTGTAGTAGTCTCAGTCAGCACCTCATGTAGTAGGTACTACAACCTTGCTTAATCCTAATAGTTTCCTCATGGTATACACCTCATGTACTATATGTTGTTTCCTTGTTTCACTCTAGTATATATAGTATAGATACTTTCCTGTATCTTCACACTTTACCACTTGCAATCTATCCCTTAACCTTTCCTCAAGTCTTTGCCTAAGTGCAACCTGAGCTCTAGCTTAAGGTTATAACACAATATATGAAGAAGACTAAAGAACTCTATCTATTAGAAATACTAGAAGGACCATGGCAAGAGATTGGTATCAATATTAGAAGACCATTACCAAAATCAAATAAACAAGATGCTATAGTGGTTATAGTAGATTGATTTACAAAGATGATTGGGCTTAAGACAACAACAACAGCAGCATCATTGGAAGACATCACTAAAATCTATTGAGACAAAATCTGGAAATTATATAGAATACTATAGAAGGTTTTTAGTGACAGAGAATCTCAATTTGCATCAAAATTCATAGAAGACTTAATGAAAGCATTAGAAACAAAATGAATATTGTTAACAATATATTACTCTCAAATAGATGGCCAAACAGAATAAATCAACTAGGAAGTTGAAGTGTTTTTGCAATATTATGTAAACTATCAGCAAGATAATTGAATAGAATAGCTATTAGTAGTGGAATTCTAGTATAATAATAATAAATATATGGCTACAGGACATACCTTATTTAAACTTAATTTCAGAAGACATTTATAAAAGAAAAACATAATAATAAAAACAGAGTTACCAAAACTAGAAGATTTCCTCAAAGAACTACAAGAAAGTTGAAAAGCAGTAAAGAAGTCAATTGTCAGATATAGTTCACACTGGGGGTAAAAGTCTATGAGATAGGCTCAGAGATATGTGGACTTGTGGAATGATCTTGGCTTCAGCTTATGTGCTGCACTGTCTGTCTGCTGCATAGTTGCAATTTTAGATAATAGGAAGAAGTCCAAGATGGGAGTAAGTGCTAATTTGGTATGTTGCCATTGAACACCAGGAATCAAGTTCAATAAGAGTTTATTTTCATTAATTATCAGACTAGCAAAACTACTAGTCTTATATATTAGTACCTACTATAGAAGATGCTCAGGGTTTCAGTGGTATAGCCCCTATTGCCCCAAGTGAAGATTTCAGTGTTAAAACACTGACAGGAGTATAACTCTGCTATAGAAGACCAAGTCATATAAGAGTATCTCTGTTATAAAAGACAGAATACCCAGACAATTGCATCACTGCCATAAGGCATGTTGTGAATAAGGTAGGCTTTATTTTGATTAGCTGTTGACAAGAAATGTACTATGAGAATGTGTCTTCTGAACAAGTAGACTTGGTATATGATATTAATAAAAATAGTAAAAAAGCTATAAAAAAGTAGTTTGACAAGAAAAGACAAAATTTACAAGGATTGAAAGAAGAAGACAACATATAGTTGGAGGCAAACAATATCCATTCAAATCAACCCTCAAAAAAGCTAGACCAAAGGAGATATAAACCTTTTAAGATCTCAAAAGACATTGGTCAAGAAGTATTTCAACTAGAGTTACCAGAAGAATGGGTAATTCACAACATGTTCAATAAAGATCTGTTGACATGATGTAAAGAACCACACTTCAAGGAACAACATATGGATTCAGTACTACTACTGGATATTATTAATGAAGAAGAAGAATACAAAGTGGAAAAAGTACAAAATCACAAGAAATAAGAATGTAGTATACAATTTCTGTTACGATCAATGCCTCCTGAAGACAGCATGGACATGGGCAAAGGGTATGATGACACAATCGGCTGCGCCATAGGAGTCTCAGTCAGTACCTCATATAGTAGGTGCCATAACCTAGCCTGATCCTCATTGTTTCCTCATTTTATCCTACCTCATGTATGCCTCATTGTTCTAAGGACTAGTAGTATATATAGCATAGATACAGTCCTGTATCTTTATGCTTTACCACTTATACATATCCCTTACTCTTCCTCAAGTCTTTGCCTTAGTTGCAAC
>Ga0157358_1001532_pt1 | contig 10071 bp, 3 predicted proteins | sample AttcapACBM2_FD_111484 | JGI IMG/M metagenome (GOLD analysis project Ga0157358, IMG submission 111484) | Fungus gardens microbial communities from leaf cutter ant in Botucatu, State of São Paulo, Brazil - Atta capiguara ACBM2 | ecosystem: Host-associated > Fungi > Mycelium > Unclassified ...
AACTTGGTTTTATTTTATTTTATTTCTCATTTTTCATTTTTTTTCAAGTTATTTTCTATTTTTGGGACTAAGGTTAGATAACATTACTAATTACTATCACAAAATGTCATACATCAGTTGTAGTCACATGTCATAATGGAAAATAGTAGAAGGTTCTGGAAGGAATAATATTATATAATATATAGAATATATGTTAACTTTAAGACAGATATATGGTTATTTAGGGTAGACTAATTTTAGTATAGCATAGACTACCAGTCTTAGGTATATAAGGTAGATGATTCTATATAGAGCTCTCTATTGAGTTTTCTTGTATTAATCCAATACAAGTTTCTTCTTATTAACTTATACTAAAGTCTTTAAGTTGTAATATCCCAGAGTCATTGGAATTTGAGGTAGTAGACTGACCTCTATATCTATTGCCATGTTCTTGAAAGGCTCTTAAGAATTGGATTGTATACATAAATTAAAGAGAAAGAATATATTTGCTAAAATTCTTTCAAATGCTACTATATAAGATAGTAGTAGGAAAGAAAGAAACATGTATACAGACTAATTGTTAGAGATATATAAAGTAAACTATTCTATAGCAGAAATCATTTTGAGTTCTCTTGTGTCACTCAATATACAAGTATATTTTTACCTTAATATTTAGGCCTAAGTCATAACAGTACTTGGTCTTGGTTGTGAGCATATTGAGGTTTTTATAGTCTTGCACTAAGTGAAGAGAGCTATTTTTTTTCTTGATAAAAAAGACTAGTATAGCCATAAGGGACTTTAAAGACCATATATGTCCAGTATAGGGATTCTTTTTAATAAATATATCTAATTCTGACTACTTTACAGAAAATAAAGGATACAATTTTGAAGACTTGGACTTAGTACTAGGAATTAGTTCAATAGCATTGTCTTATTTACAATAATCTGAAATAATATTAAAATCTTTCTTTGCAAAGACCAACTCAAACCATTATATATATGCAAAAAGAGAAGAAGTATTATTTGTAATCTGGTTCCTGAAAAAAGCTTTAGAAAGATACTAGAAAGAAGTGGCAGCTATACAGAGATTAAGAGCAAAAGGTTTTAAGAGTAGTCAAGTCATATAAAAACAATCTCCTAGCTTCTTTTCATATATAGTAGAAGTCTATGAAGTTTTATCTACATCTTCAAAGTTTTCTACCAAAGTAGGAAAAAACATAGACTGACATTTCCATAAAGCACATATCCACTGCTTTTTGGCCTTCTGAATGTCTTGATAATCTACATGCATCTCATTATAACAACCTCTTCTTTCTGTAAGTTGATCTTGAAATTATACTTCTTCAGCTATATAAAGCCAAGAATGAGGTTCTATTTTCCTAGACTAGATACCACAAGCAAAGCCTGCTTAGAGTGTGACTAGTAACATAGTATGACATTCACCACTTCAGATATCTGGCTGTCTTTATTAAAAATGCTATCAAAATTATATATGGGTATAAGCCTTGAGATTTTGCATATATTCAAATGGTGTTTTCCTATAAGACTTGGATTGATGAAGATTCTCATAGCTTAGGAGTCTACTGGTACACATACTAAGATTGATTCAGAAGTGTTAATAGTCTCTAAGAAAATTAGAAGGTACAGCAAAGCTTTGCAGGCATTATAAGCATTGATAGTTAGATATAAAAGATTTCTTCTTTACTTGGAACATTTAGCTGGAGCCATAGGGGTTGTGTAAGGTAAATTGGTTCATTATACTTGAGGTATAATAATACACCAAAGATGAAAGTGATCTATTTGATATATCTGTTTTTTACTAGTAGTTAAAGTGTATAACTGTTAATAAATCTCAATGTTCTTTAATGTATTCAGGTTCTTTACTAGTTTCTCTTGTTGCTTAAAGGTTAATTGCCAGATATATAACCTTACTAGGCACTTATAAACTATATGGTTTAGATTTCCACAATAGTAATACTATCTGGTTGGCATGGAAAGAGGTTTTTGAGTGGTATATATATCTATGGGAATATCTGAAGAGAGCACTGGCATATGTTGTTATTGAGATGTTGAGTGAGCAGGAGAAGGTTATTGTCATGGAGTGGGTATGAGGAAGTAACCTCAGTTGTACATAGTACATAGTTGAACACTAGGAGTTGGACATACTTGCTAACTTGACTAGAAAGTCTAATTTTCTTGTCTTGCCAAATTAATTCATCTTATAGCTTCAAACCACACTGTAAATTTTATATCTTTAGGATATTACACTGGTAAGATAGCAATTTGACTTTGAATATTAGTTTAGAGGCTTTTTGAAAACTTAAAAATAATAGTGTGAAGATTAATATAACTAGTCTTAGTAATTAGAACTTGAAACTCATCCAGGTAATCCTCTCCTATGCAGCTTTCTTGATAATAGACAGATCCTTTGAGTTTGTTAACAGCTTCTACTTCTATATTGATGGGAATAGAATAGACATAAAAGATCTTCTCAAGCTTTAGCTCAGTAGTAATAGAGAAGAATCTGGTGTTGAACTTTCTTGTGAACAGGCTCTCTAATCACTTTATAACTTAACTTGTTACAAACTTAAGAACTTAGAGTTATTCAAAACTAAGAACCTTATATAAGGTTTATATAAGAGAACTTAATGGATTTCTTAGTACAAAGAAGTTTACCTTATATACACTAAGCTGTTAGTCTATGCTACAGTCTTTTGAATGGTTTGAGAAGAATAGGTTGCTTCTTTTTAAGATAAGGTCAATGTTTTCAATATCTTAGACTTACAATATTGCATTATCTCTTTTTATTATGATTCAAAGATTGCTATGTATGCTAAGCATTGAAAGACTTTTGAACTGGTGTTGTGTAGCTACTAGTTATCTCAAATGTCCAGATATGTTGGTCAATATGTTAGTATTTAGAACATCTGTCTATAAACCAAGCTTATTAAACACTTGCTTTTAGAAAAGCTACACCCACTTTTTATACCAAATACTAGGTGTGAGACTATCAGTGTCAACTTCATTGTGGAGCTTTCATAGTCTAGAAAGTTCAGTGATATAATGACATTGGCAGACTTAGTCTCAAAAAGAGCTCACTTCATTCTAACTTATATTATAATTACTATAGAGAATACTGCTACTATTTTTAATGCTAATAGTTATACTATCTCAAGCTTTTACCCACATTATGAGCACTACATTCAGTTTTTCCAATGGTTAAGCTCACTGCTGCTTCTGATGACTTAATCCTAAGAAATTTCTTTTTTCTGGTCTTTCTTCTCTAAACTATCTAGTACAATTATCTTGAGGTTAGATTATCAGTATTCTGTCTAATATTACATTTGATTGGTATGGACTAATTACTGTATTGAGAGTAGTTGTTATTTCCAGAGAACTTCATTTTCTTAGGACTTCTTAAAGATAAGTTATATATTGTATAGCTTAGAGATAATAAACTTAGGGTTCTCTATAGTCATAAACTTTATATAACTCTACAGACTTTGTAAGTGATTATAATTTTTGTTATGATCTTAATCCTAGTATTATAGTATACCTGAATTTTTATATTTTATTTGAATTTTCTTTTTTATTTATTTATTTTGATTTGTTTTTTTCTTTATTTTCTGTTTCTTTTATTTCTTAGACAATGAAGAGGCATGTGACTGCAGTCCCATGACACATTACATAATATTATATCATAGATCTAAAATATTGTAGAAAAGACTAGAAGAAGTGATGTTAAGATATATATGTTATGATTAGTACCTCATGTCTAATAGGTGGTTGTTTCATGGACACACATGTATTGGGGTTTCTTTTCTATGACTTAATGATCAGCTACACTGCATGTTAACAATGTATAGAATTAGTCAGCACTTCATGTTATAGTGTAGGTTTTTTTATATTTTATGACTCATTTACATTGTATACAATATATGAACTATTTATGGTCTTTAGATATATATAGCTATAGATACACTCTTGTATTTTTATACTTTACCAATTGATCATATTTCTTATTTTTCTCAAGTCTTTGCCTAAGTTGTAACTTAAGCCAAGCTAAAGGTCATAACAATATGTCTATAATATGTTAATCTTATGGTATACTCATAGATGATGCATGAACCTTAGAGTAGGGTTATTCATTGTGTTATTTATTGTTATCACAGACTATATATTAGTAGTATATATAGTGTAGAAATGTATCAGGGACTCCTTCTCAGGTTCTCTTGTAATTCTTATAAGACTCTTATGACTTAAGACTACTTTAGTGCATTATTAGTCATTTTGATTATTAGGTGCTACAATACTTAGCCTAGATTGCAACTTAGGCAAAGGCTTGAGTAAGAATAAAAGAGATAACAAATTGGTAAAGTATAAGAATACAAAACAATATCTACTACTACATATATTTAGAGATCATAAGAAAAATATATGGTGCTTACAAGTAATACATAAGGAAGAAATGAGGAGAACATGATGAAAAAACCCTAACATGTGTTCAGGTCATGTCAACCATAAGGCAACTATAAGGCAAATATCTGTATAACATGAGGTAGAGATTATAGAGATTATAGCAATTCTAATATTGAGATTTATATAAATAGATCTGTTACTTTGTGAATTCCAAGACCAAAACACTCCAAATACTTGTTATCAACTCTGTAGAGTTCTCCACTGTAAATTCCAAACACTACTATTGACACTGTAAGATTTATTAAGTCAACTCTACCATTTCTACTCCCAAATTCTATTAAGTGCTACAGTCCAGATGATCATTGTCCTGTGCTTTCTACCATCATCAGATAAGCCTCTGCTGCTTTCAGTTAATATTCTTGATAATTCTATCAGAGTTTCTGACTATCTGGCCACAATCATTTTGTTAGTGTTGTTTTGCTAGATTAGAATGTACTTTAGAGTATTGAGAGTAATTGCTATCTTCATGGGACCTTATTCTGTTCTCTCAGGTTTCTCCTAGAGGTAAGTACTATATGTACTTCATCTGGACAATATGACTTAGATTTCTCCTAGAGCTTAAATTGCAAACTCCATATCTCTATCTTAGTCTCTCTAATAGTTTACAAGATGAACTCAACATAAAGTTCTCAATAGATTAGACTTCTTACATAATGGTCTGTAGCTTACAATATATAATCTACCCTAAAGTTCATGTGGTGTCTATAAGTCTAGCATATATCATGAGGATAATATGTTATAGTTATATACTCTAATATCATTATTCTAGTATATTCTCCATCCTTTTATAACACATGATTGTAATCAGATGTATAGTCACATGACTATGGCATGTGATCTCTTATTGCTAAAACTAAAAGTAAAAGAAAACAAAAATAAAATCCATAAAAAGGAAATAAATCCATATAAAATCAGAATCCAGTCCAGGGGTCTGGTGTTGTATCATAATATGCCATGTATTTTTCTATAAGTTAATAATATCCTAGTAGTATTGATTTTTCCAATGTTAGATGTAGCTTATCAGTCAATTTGTATTTCTTTACAAACAATTCTTATTCCAATAACAAGTCAATAATCTTAAACATTTAATACTACCTATAATATTTTGAATATTGCTTTGAAGCTTAACATCAATATTGATCATTTTCTTCCTCCTTTAGTCCTTAGGATGAGCTGATATTTTTACAGCATAGTTTCAAGATGTCGGTCGTATTTGTGGTTGTTATTGTGAGCGTCGTGTGACATTTTCTTCCTTCAGAGCGCATTTACATTTCTCAGCTTCAGAGTATACTCAACTCATAGCCAATGCCTTGGCCTCCAAAAGTCCTCAGGCAATTCGCCCTTGTTCCTCAGAACCCGGCAGAGAAGGAATTTCATGGCCCATATAATAAACTTCTCAACATACTCTTTCCTGCGGATACAGATTTCACAGTTTGCCCACAGTATCAGGAAATTGATTCATCCAGAACGGCCGATTTTCTTGTGACATATGAAGTACTTCTTCGAAACAGGCCAGTCTTCATTCTAGAGCTCAAAGCTCCTGCGGAACTCGTATACATATCCACCCGTCAGAAAGCCGACGACCAGATGAGGAAACGAGTGGCGGATCTGAGGGGTAAGTAGGTTCTATTTGATGACCTCAAATCGTCATTAACAAATGGTTCAATAGGCAGCTGCCCCATTCCAATTCTGCACGGAGTGAGTGCGATGGGCACTAGGCTCTGCTTCTATCATGTGCCTTCGGGTAATGAGGATCATGAGATCCAACCCCCTGTTATCGAACGCCATCCGAGGATTGTCAACGATACGGCGCCAGATGACCGATGGGATTGTGACGTTCTGGACGAAGAGGGGGAGAGGAGGTTGCGTGCTGTTGTTGATGAAATCCATCAAGCCTGTGCTGCACTTGAGCAGTGATTCAACATGTATGTATATAGCACTTCTCTCTGTTATCAAACTTCCGTGTAAGAGACTATTACACTGCTTATAAAGCATCTACTCAAGGAGCATGTTCTGAGGTATCTATAGTGTATTTAAGGGCCACGTTTTCCTGATAATAATGTGCAAAATGCTATTTTATAACTAGAAAATGATTTCTGGTACAACAATATAGTACAACATCAAGTCAAGAATATATTACACATAAAATATATTGGCACCATTCCTTTCATCTGTCACAACATGTTGTAGCAATGACTCTCATGAGGGTCACAAGAGAACTCAACGAGAACTCAACAAGGAGTTCTCACTATGTTACTGTTACTGTTATGGAATGATCTATTCACTGATCTATATATGACCTCCATGTTATACAGGGTTCTACATACTTTGCCCATATGTTAAGTATGGTTTTTGCTTCTAGTGGAAGTCTACAGATATTGTATGGAAGGGGATGAATCAAACTTATATCAATGCATAATCTTCCACTCAGCTCCTTCATTAGTTCTGCCACAAACTGTTAGGGTTAGTGACAGAGCTTTGACTGTCTACAATGTTCTTCCCAGATGTTTAACTTTGTCTTGAATGTATATAGGTTTGTTATCTTTAACCAAGTGTTAGCAAAAGGGTACAAGCAGGCAAGATCATAAGTAATGACATGCCAAAGAACATCTATAGTGATTGTGGTAGATTGTGTGCAGTTGAAGTGAAATAATGTTACATATTGATTCTAGTCCTCTAGTCAGGTTAAGATGCTGGCTGCTAAGGCAAATTTTTCCAATACTAGGAGATCTCTTATTCAAATTATATTATAATCTCTGATATTTTTGACCATAATTTCAATGGCTTGTAGGATATTACTATGAGTACCTTCTATATAGTTTGTGCATTTTGAGCTTGTTTTCTCCAAGAGTACTCAAATTATCTAGCTTCTTCTGCTTAGCAGCTTCTTTTATATTTTCTTATATAGGATTCTCAATATATATATACTAATCAAGAATTGCATATAACCTATCTTGAAGATTTGCAACATTTATTTGCTATGGTATCTAGTACAACAAATCAGACAACTTGGACAATAAATATAAGTATAGAAGCCAGACCTTACTCTACTTGGATCTCTATAAGAAGATTTATGTTGAACTTTTCTATAAAAATATATATTTTGTCATGTAATTTAATGATTTGTCTTTTTGAGGACCACATATTCAGTAAAGAATCTATCTCAGATGAATTGATATATAAATATCTAATTTTTGAGCTACTTTTGAATAAAATCTACCACTTTTTTCATTATTCCAGGAAATTTAATGATAGTGGCATCTAGTTAATCAGATTTTGGAACTTTCTTGAGCTGATTGAGTTGGCAATCTAGAATACTGATGCTTTTTTTGCAAGATTTTTCATTTTTTCATGAGATTCTTCTTGACTCTTGAAATACTAGATAACAAATTAGTCACTCTATCAGCATAAGAAGAGAAAATGGACAATCTTGTAAACAATTTCAATATAATCAAATACTTTTGATGCTGTACAATTTAGCTACTTTAAGTCAGATAATGATTTTGTATGTTAGTCATCAATGTTTTATTTTGCTGAAAGACTTTTCTAGCTCTATAATCATCTCAAAAACATCTTTTATGAAGATGAAAAGATTCAATATAAGTTAGAAGCTGTTCAAGTTCTTCATTATAGCTTTGACTTATACATCCAGTATACTCAAGTTACAATCATAGATCTATAACAGAACTTGAGTTTATATATTAGTAGTAATTAAGATAGCATATCTCTATAATAATCTAGAGGTACAATTCTTCAATCGTATTATCAAACTTCATCATGAAGTATACTGAAGCACCTGAGTAAATCAGAAGAGAATAACGAAAAGATTGACTTACATTTTGTTTTCTTCTATGTTTCAAGAATCAAGAAAAACATATTTCTATAAATTGTCAAACTTGATACTAGCTTTATATGAAGAATTATCATTGGTGGTGTGCTAAAGACTATGTATTTTTGGTTATCAAGAATGCATTTTGCATATCTCAATATTCAGTTTACTTCAAGAATATTATACTATATGATAAACTAAGACTTCTTATGTTGAAAGAATAGAATACATAGTAGTATGGTGTAGCATGGATACCTGGCAACCACTTACCAATAGTAAGTTCTGTAGTGGAGAGATTAGTAGTATGAGCAAGATAGGATAAGCAGTAATTATGAAGAAATCCCACTTATTAAGCTAGGTAAGTGTTCTGGAAGTTAGGCTAATATTCAGGTAAGAGTAGATCTACTCATATAAGCTACTATATACTATAGAAGGTAGTCTATTACATAGCATAGTACTTACAATACAGACTATTAAACATGATTATCTAATAAGATCTAAGCATAATAATTGACAAAGAGGGAAGAGATAAATAGGCATGCAAAAATAGATCAAGAGATGTAGATAAGATCACCACTGATAGTATTACATAAGCATTATCTTAGAATAAACTTTCAGAGTTCTCCTGATAGTAGTAGTATATTAAGCTTAAAGTAAAATTTTCTACTAACTATTATATTAGTTATATTACTAATAATAGTATGAATTCTTGGTTAGCAGAATGTTTTCAATACTCCCCTTCATTTAAGATGGTAGCTATTGAGTAACAGAAATATAAGTTAAAAGACTCAGAAAATCCCCAAATCAAATCTCTTATGTACAGTAGCAGCAAATAATCAAGACTTTTATTATAGAAATAAGAGTCTAGACATTAAAAACCAACCTCAATAAAAAGATTTTTTTGTTTATATAAATTTTATAGTAGTCATACTTAGAGAGGGCTATATATTCAGTATTTATTCAAAAACAAGGCTATTGTTTGTTAATAATTCATCCAGAATGTTACTCCACAAATCATAAAAATAAGAAACTAGTTTTGAATTTATAAGATTCTGAATCTTATACATAATTTCTTCCTTCAATTTATTTTCTATTTTTGGTCACATGTTATAATATCACAAATAAGCTACTCACTGGTTGTGATACTTGAACTTAGTGGTGTTTTAAAGGTTCAGTATAAGGAGATAATAATGAGTAGTACCAACAAAAGTCAAACAAGTACAAGCTGAATGAAGTTTGTGACATTACCCCTCCCCTTGGTTTGAGCTCTGTTGAGAAGATTTAGAAGTTTTGAAGATATTCCTAGAGCTTGTCATATATATTTTCAAGATTTTCTTCAGACTCCCATATATCTTCTCCTTGATTGAATCCCTTCCATCGAATGAGATACTTATTTTTTCCATATCTCTGACAATATTGCAAAATCTTTTCTACCTCCCATTTTTCCTGACCTTTGATTTGAATTGGTGATGGGGGTACAGTTTTTTGTCCATGAATAGTAGGATCAGAGTATGTTGTTAGCTTGCTTGCATGAAAGACTGGATGTATAGCTTGGTAACGAGGTGGCATTTTTAGTCAGAATATAATATTGGACAATTTTCTATAATCTCAAATAGTCCTTCATACCATGGTTGTAATGCTCATTCTGTAGTCTGGTAATTCTTTAGACTAAGTAGTACTTTGTCACCCACTTTAAATGAAACATCTTGAACTTTTTGATCATAATATCACTTCATTCTTTCTGCTGTAAGACTGAGAGTGTTATAAGACGAGAGTGTGGACAG
>Ga0157358_1001533_pt1 | contig 10065 bp, 6 predicted proteins | sample AttcapACBM2_FD_111484 | JGI IMG/M metagenome (GOLD analysis project Ga0157358, IMG submission 111484) | Fungus gardens microbial communities from leaf cutter ant in Botucatu, State of São Paulo, Brazil - Atta capiguara ACBM2 | ecosystem: Host-associated > Fungi > Mycelium > Unclassified ...
ACCCATTACTCTGCAGACAAGAGCCTCTCTAATTCACCTTAAATCCTATGAAGTTCCAGTTAACAACACTATAGTATCTGACAGTAATATGCACAGTACATTATTATTATTATTGGAACCCCTTTTCCAGTATTTAAGAACAATAGTTACTATGTACAATTTCTCAGTCTAATAATCAACTTAAAATATACTACACTCATGCTCTTCTGTCCAAACCTTCTTTTATCCAAAAATTACAACCACACAACACATAGACCAGGTACAACATTATCTGTTGGAGCCAAGGTTATCTTATCTGCATAGCATTCACTTTTAGTTTTCCTCTAACCTACTAAGTCCTCTTTCTGTTTTGTTTTTTGTACTATTACAGATAATCTGGCAAGTGTGATTTGTCTCTAAACAAATAGTTAAGTAAGCATTATCTGAGAATGTGAAAGCAAAAGTCAGAATAACCTTTAGCTTCATCTTATGTGCTGTACTTCTACAAGTCACACTAGTCATATATTTCAGAAGAGTATTTAGAAAATTAGAAAGACAAAACTACTAGAAGGTGGTGTGGTATTATTGTTGTCAACACTAGAAGATAATGTTAGTTTTGGTCAATTTTTAGGATAAGGCTATTACAGTGTAAATTACCAGTTTATACTAAGTATACTATCTAGGTTAGTTATCTGAAATGGAGACTGTTAAATAAGTTATTCTGGCTTACTAGTAGTTCTCAAATATCAGTAATGAAGATCCATGGAGTTGATAAGGGTTCAGTAAGGACATCTGAGAGGGAATGGAGAGATGTGATCTGTACCAGAAGGGATCAGGAAGTGTAGATAAGGAAAAAGATGTTATCCATGAATTGGAACAAATATGGTTGGAATGAGATGTGATACACTGGCCTTTATCTGAGTATCATAGATAACTAGGTTAACTACCATCCATCTTGCTCTCTATTCTGCAGACTTAGCTAGAAGATCTACTATGCTCATAGATAACTCAGTTGGCTTACCTGCAATATAATCTGAGTATTATAAATTTGCTAATATTTTCAGCAAAGCCAAAGCTAAAAGTCTAAACCTTCACTACTCCTATGACCTATAGATTAATCTAGAAAAATATAAAAAATAACCTAGAAGAACTCTCTACTTACTCTTATTTATAAAGTAGGAAACACTCAAAGAGTTCATTAATTAAACTCTAAATACTAGATTTATATGTCTTATCTCCTTCTCTTATAGAGTATCCATACTCTTTGTCAAAAAAATTTATCAACTAGTATATAGAAGGACTACTTAACACTATCTAGATAATTCTAAAATTTAATAATGTTATTGGAGTCTTTATTAAAGAATTTCTTTAGATCCTTTGATATTATAATGGAGTATAATTGGCATAGATGAATCAATATATCAATGATTCATCTGGCTACTAGGATAATATTTGTAATGATGACATTAGGTAAGTAAATGGCATAGTTAATCCCACATCTGATAGCAAAGAGTTTTGCTTCAGTGGAGTTAATATTGGTTGTATGATGGGTCATTTTAACAATGATTTCTTGTTCTCTACAAGTATGAGAAATTAAGGTGGCTATATTGTTTTTAATACTTATATCTACTACAATAAGTACCATGTCTTAATTAATGACAGAATCTTTGTAGATTTTGTCCAGTTTGTTCCAATAGGCAGTTAACAATTTAGGATTTTTTCAGTTTACTATTAGAAAAGAAAAATGATTAGGAAAAGAATCAACCAGATGAAAATCTGAAGAAAGTTCTTTGTTTAAACTATTGAAAGAAGAAAAAACTTCATTCAAACAATTGTTAGTATCTACTATAAGACTCTTTATTTTAGATTGCTGTTTGGCTGTGAGTTAAGAGGTTACCATGTGATGAGTTTTAGCTCTCTTGGAATGATGTTCATTCAAAAAGAAATTAATAGCATATTGTCTAGGAAAAGATGACATTCTGAGATGATGTTGACTACTAATCTTGTTAAGATAAAGATGAATAGGGATAAGACTAGCAATAGCCTTAATTCTTTATAATAGTGATGTATATCTACATACATTAGCTCACTATTAGTACTATTATTATGCAGTAGATATTTTAGTTTTGAAAAGTATTCTAGAGATTGTTGAGGTTTATAACAAAGTCATAAGTATGAGAAGAAGTAATGTTGTATTTCAGATACATAATAATATTTGGATGATAATTATTTTTTATGAAAAACAAGAAGGTACCAAAGATAACACTAGATACATTGTTGTAAGTGAACTCTATAAGTGAAAGAAGATCCATCAAATTGTCTTGTTAATAGTTGCAGTAGATATAGAGATATTATTTTAATATCTGGTTAGTGCATTCTGTCTGATTATTGTCTTCTGAGTAATATTCTGAGATAAAATAAAGTTGTATATCAAGAGCAGATCCTAAGGACTAGAAGAAATTTAAGACAAATTTGGATCCATAGTTGAAAGTAACATAGGATAGAATACTATGCTTGGAAAAAATATGAATAACAAACAATTTTGCTAGATTGTACAAGATAATGGTATTTGTCATTGGAACAAATATAACCTGTTTGGAGAGTTAATCAATAATCATTTGAAAATTAGAAGTTATTTAAGAGATCTATAAAACTTATAGTACTATAGTTTGAATCTTATGTATATAGCACAAAACTTACAGAAGTTCTTGACGTGTATACATATAGAGAGCTATATATATTTATAGTAAATAAGTTCTAGCATTTTGTTTTGCCTAAAATGTTATGATTCAAACCTCAAAGTATTTAAGATAAGAAAAGAACCTTATATTTGGTTAACACAAAAGAATTCAATAGAGTTCCAAGTACAAAGTTTCTATCTTATATACACTAGCTAGTTGGTCTGTACAAGACCTTATCTAACCTACTCTAAAGACCATGTGTAATTCATAAGATCAACATGTAGTAAATATGTTATATAATATTATTGTTCTAAAATCTTATGTCTTTTTGCATGACACATGATCATGTGTCTGTAACTGTAACATGTGATATCACACTAACCTTTTTCTAAAAAAAATCAACAATTTATTATATAAGTCATGATAACTACAATATAATTATTTAAATAAAAAAAAAGAAAAGAAAGAAAAAGAAAATAGAGGAATATAAGCAACATAATATTATACTAGATAAAGTAGTAAGTTTAGTAAAAACCAAATCTTATGTAATGTTTTCTTGAAAACAGAAAACTTCTGGATTGAATTTAAGAGATATAATAACATCTTTAAGAGGACTAGCACATACACTAAATATCCAATGGTGAGCATCGCTACATCTCTGCTTTGGGCTTATGGTTGAATGGGACATTCTTTTGGAGTTCCAAGACTTTTTATATTATATACACCCATATAAAATATGTGCTTTTGTCTTAATAGGGTAATCACTACATAGACATGCAAAAAATTCATTAGGGAAAAACCTAAGCCTATATTTCCTAATATAAGCATGATTTGTAATCATTCTGGTGATACATGCACATAGCAAGTTGGAGAGTTCAACATGTTTCACCCAAGCACTATCTTTAGAATAAGTAGGATGAATAAGTTGATTATTATTGTTATTTAAATCAAGGAAATTTCTTCTCTTATATTTTAAAGCTTGAAAGTACATCTATATTTGTAAAAAATATAGCCATATTCTTCCTTTCTACTAAACTCCTATAATGATTTGCTTGGTAAGACTAGATTTATCTTGAAACATTTTAACTTTTTGTTAACCAAAAAATAAAGAGGCTACTTGTTATTACTAAGACAATTCCAAAATGAAATTAAGTTGATAAAGTTCTTGTTAAAGAAGCGTTTATGATTATTGAATATGGCAATAAAGTACAATTGATATAGATGGATGAACATATCAAAAATATGTTTAGTGGCTGGAATAGCATCCATGATAACAATAATGTGTACAACACCTTGTATTTGAGTTGCATAATTAATACCATATCTAATAGCAAAAAGTTCAGCTTCAGTTGTCAGGTATAGTTCATATTAAGAGATGAAAGCCTATGAGGTTAGCTTAGAAATATGTAGAGTGTAGAAACTCTATGTAATAAGCCTAGTAATGTGAACTTATCAGAATGACCTTAGCTTCAGCTTATGTGCTATGCTATCTGTCTGCCACATGATTGCAACTTCAGATGAGTAGATGAAGTCTGATATAGAAGTGAGTGCTGATATTAGTATGTTACCATTGAATACCAGAGTTTAATAGAAAAGGTGTTGATATGAAGAAAAACAAAAACTCCAAGCCACCTAAAAGAGACAGCAGAAGCTTGTTCTTTTGAGTAGGTAGTATGAAAAGTGGAAAAGGCTGCTGAAGCTAAAATATAGAAGGAGGCCAAAAAGAGGCAGTGTGTAAAAATAGAGGAAAAGAAGCTGGAGTATTCAAAAAAACTCTGGGATAAGGTTTTGGTCAAAGACACTGCACTTGTGAAGAGTATTGAGAATCCCCAGATTACAGGAACTAAATATAAGAAGGTTGTCACTATCTCCTCAAAGAACAAGACCAGATGACAGCCATTTAAGAAGGTAAAAGAAAAACAACCAAAGAAGTACTGCAGAGATGATATGATAAAGATAGGAGGTAATAATCTCTATGAGAAGTATGTACATGCTAAACAAGATTATCTAATACATAACAGCAGGTGAGTATAGATAATTTTTCATTTCTTCTAATATACTAATAATCTTCTTTGTTAATAGTCATTTCCTCATCTGCACCAGATATATTGCTATCAAACAACAGTGTATCTCCTACTTCAATACTGCCTCCTAAATAATGGTCCTTATCTATGGCAGAATGGTAAGTACTATTGAAAAGACATTTTAGAAGCTCATTGAAGAGTATTGGAGCATTGGAAAGTTTCTTCAAAACTTGGTGGAGGACTAGGAGAGAAATATGGCCTAATTAGTAAGGATTAAAGCCACAGTCAATGTGAGATGAGATTTGAAGGAGGATTTGTAGATAATAATAAGGAAGATAAGAAAGATGATAGAAAAGATGATGATAGTGGAAACAGAGATAAAGAGGGGTCTGATATAAGGCTAGAAAAGATTAAGAGAGAGGTGTTAGAGAAGACTCTGTTATTGGTATTCTGCTAGCATTTTGAGTGTTATTTTTTCTTTGTCTATAACTATGTAAGTAAGGAAAAATATAAGATAGTTAGAGAATAAAAATGAAGTTAAAGTCTGAAATTTTGAAAAGAAAAAAATCTTTATTGAAAGTATATAGAGACAGAGAATAAGATATAATAGAATAATCAGGATAAAGGAAGTAGACTGGGCTTGGTGGGATATATGATATAGAAATTGAATACCAAGTCAGTGGCATGGGTAAGCTCAGATATAGAGATCTACTCAGATTTGTCTTTAATATCTTTATATTATAACCAGATCATCTTATACAGAAGTTTGTATACCTATCAGTAATTGATTTTAGAGTTCACTATTTGTAAGATTTCATACTCAGGTTTTCCATCAATTATAACTGGTATATAGACTAGTTGTATTCTTCTAAGAAAAGTATCAGACATAGCAAATTTGAGCATAAACACATGGAAAACTGGATAAACAAAGTATATAAACTCTAGAAGATAAAAGATGAATAATAGAGTATTAGATTGGAAAATAATTTCATAGGATCTGAGATATTTTTCAGAAAGCTTTTTTGAGGGCCAAGTAGTCCTAAAAAATTGTGCCTTAACAAAGACTTTATTACCTACTTTGAAATTGGATATGGAGGAATACTATACATTAGAAAACTTTTGATAATGCTGTTGGGCTGTAATAATCTCAGCTTTGAGAGTACTCTGTAATTTATTGAAATCTATAGCAAAGTCACAGGCTTAGAAGAAAGCAATATTGTATTCAGAGTGAATAGAAATACTCAGATAATAAATCTTATTAGTGAAGAATGGAGAAATACTAATAGTAGTACTAGAAGCATTGTTATAAAAGGACTCTACAAGCAGCAAGAGTTTGGACCAGTTGTCTTGCTAATAATTATAATATATATAGAGATATTGCTTGAAGGTTTGGTTTATATGTTCAGTTTCTCCATCACCTTTGGGATAGTAGCCTGAAGTAAAGTGAAGCTATATATCCAGGGCAGTATCTAAAGAATAGAAAAATTTTGACATAAACTCTAAATCTCTGCCAGAGATGATATAGAAAGAAATACCATGTTTGAAGAATATATAAAGAACAAACAGACATGCTAAGTCTGCAAATGTAATAGTGTTGTAGGCAAAGATAAAAATTACCTACTTGGTGAGCTAGTTGATGATGACCAAGATAATATCAAACCTGGAAAATAATAGGAGTTTCTCAAAGAAATGGAATTTTATAGTTGTTTGGAAATAAGGAGTTGCTTGAGAGATCTGTAAGGCTTGTAATGATGAGGTTTATATTGTATATAAGTGAAACAGGACTTGTAGAATTGTTGTATATCAGTATGAAGGCTAGGCCAGGAATATCTACAGTAAATGAGTTCTAGTGTTTTGTTTTGACTGGAGTAGCCAGCAAGAATATAATCATGATTATACTGGGGAATGCATATGTGAAGATTACTAGTAGATGGTATATAGATTCTATCATTAAGGTGGAGAAAACCATTGAGATCTATAGACCATTGACTATCTGCAGAGATATGTTTTGTAGCAGTTGGGCCACTAGAAAGGGCTAAAAAGAGGCTACAAGTTGTTTTTGAGTGAAGATTGGTTTAAAGTTGTAAGAGTTGACTGTAGTATAGCTAGTATTTCCTTTTTTAGAGTAGATGTCCCACTGTCTAGTGAAAGCATCTGGTTTGGTGCCAAGATGACTAGAATGGAATCTAATAACAAGATTGAACTGAGAGAGGTATTTAGACTACTGTACTTGTCTTTAGGTCAATATCTTGGTAATAGAAAAATACTCAAGATTTTTATGATCCATAACAATATCAATAGGATAGGCCAGACCCTCTAGATAGTGTCATCAAATTCTGAAAGCCTTAAAATAGCAAGTAATTCCTTGTTATATATATCATAATTCAACTCTGCTACAGTAAAAGTATAGGAGCAAAAGACAACCAGATGAACTTTGTTTTCTTCATTTATAATAGAAAGAATTCTAGTAAAAGCATAGTCTGAAATATCAGTTTTTACAATAAGTTGAGTATTAGAAATCTAGTACATAAAGATAGAAGTAGAGATAAATGTCTTTTTGAGAGAGTTGAAAGCATTATGACAGGAGAAATCAAACTTCCAGAAAATGCCTTTCTAAATGAGGTATGTTAATGGGATGACAATATCCAAGTAGTTGAAGATGAACTAGCAATAGAAGTTAGCAAAACCCAAGAAGAATTGAATATTCTTAACTTTCTTGGGCTCTGGCCAGTCTTGAATAATCTTTACTTTGTCATTGGACATAGTAAGACTAGAAGGAGAAAGAATATATTCTGGATACTCTACCAACTTGAAGTGGAATTCATATTTCTCTACTTTGGCATAAAGACCAGCCTTAAAGAGATGTTTGAGTACTTTATTTACATATTGGAAATGTTTGGACATATTGTTTAAGTAGATAAGTATATCTTCTAGATAAATTATGACACAGACATCCAAAATGTTGCAAAAAAGGTTGTTTATAAATTACTAAAAGGCTGCAGGAGTATTGGTAAGACTAAAGAGCATTATAGACCACTTGAATGATCTGTAATATATCCTAAAAGCAGTCTTCCATTCATCACCATCAGTAATGCAAACCAAGTGATAAGTATGGCATAGATCTATCTTTGTATATACTTAAGCTTTGCAAGGTGTTTAATAAATCAGAAATAAGCAGGAGTGAATAGCAATCCTTTTTGGAAATATAGTTGAAACTGTGGAAGTTAACATAAAGACATAGTAAACTATCTTTCTTCTTGACAAATAAGACTATCACACTATGTAGAGAAGAGATTGGTTGGATGAAACCTATATTGAGAATTTTCTTAATGAATTCCTTCAGAGTCTCTTCTTCAAATACTGGAAAAGAGTATATAAGGCTAACTGGAGGTTAAGCACTTTATTCCAAGTTGATTTGGAGGTCATAAGAACAATGAGGAGTGAAGACTTTAACTTTGGTTTTACTGAGAATATTAGTGAATTCATGATACTTAAAAGAGATATTAGAAAGATTAGAAGTCTCTACAAGTTGTGTGAACTTGGCCTAAATATCTGAAGAGTGAAGACAAAGTTGAAACTTACTATAGTCCAGAAGTTTCAATGTATGCATAAATACCATAGCACTAATGATAGTGAGATTAGGTTGCTCAGAGATAGATATAGAGATCTCAGATGCAGATATAGAATCTGGAGAATCTAATGATTGTAGAGAAGTGTCAGAAGATAATAGAGATACTAATAGAAGAGAAAATTAGGAGAAATAAATAGAAAGTAAGAATTAGAAAGAGCAGATACATTGAGTTAAATAGGACTTATTGTTACGACCTTAAGCTAGAGCTCAGGTTGCACTTGTGCAAAGACTTGAGAAAGGATAAGGGATGTATAGAAGTGGTAAAGCGTAAGGACTACAGAGTAGTATCTATGCTATATATACGACTAGTCCATGAGGCAAGTGTCTGGAGTACATGAGGAGAACAAGTTATAGAACATGAGGATGAAGCAAGGACAGTATACCTACTACATGAGGTGCTGACTGAGCTACATGCAGTACAGCCAATCATGTCGTTATTACCCTTTTCCCATATCCATGCTGCATCCAGGAGGTGTCGATCGTAACACTTATTGCTATACAAGAAAGTTTAATACAGTCTTTAGTCTGTATAGAGTCCTAGAGGTCACTCTCTATTTTTTCAAGAATTTCCCAGAAACAGCTATAGATGGATCAATCAGTAGCTATTGAAACACCATAGTCTTTGGAAGTAACTGTGGTTTGCTTTTTAGGATACAAGTTGTTTTTGAAACATTTCTTATACTTATTACCAGTCGACTTGCTATTGTTAGCCAACTTATAGAAGAGATCCACCTACAGTGAATTAGATTGTTTTTTAGGAGTGGGGGACAACTTGTTAAAAGAAAATGATTTGGCAAATAAAGTTACTAGAAATATATTTGTATTGTTCTGGGAGGCCATGGCATTGCTAGCAGAAGAAGCCTTACCTTATTTCTAGAAGTGAGACTCAAAAGCCTCTTTTTCTGCCTGCCTGGCATAATAGCATTTATGGTTATATTTCCAGTAGTAACGATCAATAGTTATTACTAAAAAATATATGTTCTAGAATGAGATAGGTTTATCTTGTTCTTAGATGGAGATAGAATCCTAGATCCTATTAGGGAGTCCCTGATAATAGCAGTGGCACAGAACACTATTCTTCCAATCTAATTAGGAGGCATAGTATATGAAATCTATGTTGTAAGTAGAGTTTTATCACTGGACTTCATGTAGAGATTATCCAACATAGTAGCCACTTTACCAATAGAGTCTGAAAGACTAAAGTGCTGATGTAATTCATCAACAAAGAAGTTTCAGTTAAAAGCAAAAGAATACCTTGGTTTTTTTGGTTATGGTCTATCTCAAACCAGTTCTAGACAACTTTAGTGAGATAGGTTATTATGAAGTTAATTTTCATAATATCTGTATCAAATTGCATGGAATTTGTGTGAAAGTAAAAACAACATTGAAATAGGACACTTTTGAGCTTGTCAGGCTTAGTACTGCTAAAAGTGTTGGAAATATGAACTTTAGTTCCCTTTAAATTAGAATTAGAGCTAGGGGTTTGATTAGTAGTAAGTATGTTTGTAATATGACTGAGTACATCAGCCAATTACTTATTAGTTGAATTATTGCTATATTGGGGTTCTAGCTATGAGCAAGTAAAAGAATTAAGTCTATTGGTAGCTGGGTTAGTAGTGGAAGCATCCTTTTAATTAGTATTATTGTTTGCAAGGACAATACTTAGGCCAGAAATAGACAAAACTACCTAGACAGGTTAAATAGTATAAGTTAGAGACCTTGGAGATGATTGGTCTCTTTGATGAATATA
>Ga0157358_1001534_pt1 | contig 10064 bp, 12 predicted proteins | sample AttcapACBM2_FD_111484 | JGI IMG/M metagenome (GOLD analysis project Ga0157358, IMG submission 111484) | Fungus gardens microbial communities from leaf cutter ant in Botucatu, State of São Paulo, Brazil - Atta capiguara ACBM2 | ecosystem: Host-associated > Fungi > Mycelium > Unclassified ...
ATAGAGTTCCTAATACAAAGTAGTCTACCTTATATACTATTACCCATGGTCCGTGCTAGCTACTGTGCACCCTACCCTAAATGACCATGAGTATGACATGAGGCTAGCATGTATTGTCCATGCTGTATAACGTCACTTTGTTCCAGAACCTTCTACTTCCTTCTCCCAAGTCCCGTGATCAGTTTTGTGACTATGCCATCACTTTGTGACTGATGTGACAGCGTGACTGATAAACCCTAACCCGAGTTGTTCTAAAAATAGAAAAAAGTAAAGTAAAGTAAAATGAAAAGAGGAAATAAAATAAAGTCTACCGTCAATGATCTTGACAGTGTTGCTGTAATATGCAAGTCCACCCATCCGGAAATAACATTCCCACAGTGAAATCATCTCCAAAACATACAAGCCTACCTTTCACAGCAGCCACCTTTCTCACAACATGTCTTATAGTAGTACTGTAACCATCTGAATATTCTGTCTTCTATGGCAGAGATACTCTTATTCAACTCAGTCTTCCATGACAGAGTTACTCCTGTCAGTGTCTCAACACTGAAACTTCTGCTTGGGGTAATAGAGGCTTTACCACTAAAACCCTGAGCATCTCCTATACTATCCATTTGTATATAAGACTAATAGTTACACTGTAATTTACTAGTCTGATAATCAACAAAGATAATCTCTTATTGAACTCAATCTCCAGTGTTTAATGGCAACACACCAATCAGCACTCACTCCTATCTCAGACTTCTTCCCATTATCTGAAGTTGTGACCACATAGTAGATAGACAGTGCAGCACATAAACTGAAGCTAAGGTTGTTCTACAAGTCTGCTCATCTCCAAGTCCATTCTGCAGACTTCCACCCTGGTATAAACCATGCCTGACAGTTGCACATGTTGTATGACATTATCCTTCCAGAATCTTCTATGTTCTTCCATACATCTCATGATTTGTGACAGTGTGATCTTATTACTTTAACCCTAACCATAAGTTCTAAAAATAGAAAAATGAAAAATGAAAAAGAAAATAAATAGAGTCTATCACTTTCAACTTTAACAGGTATCTTCTTCTATTCTTCTACCTGCTCTCAATACTTTATTATTCTTCTTATATTTACCACCAGGTGTATTCTTAACAACACCGGTAACTTCAACTCTACTGCATTTTCTGATATAATTTTCTTGACCACATATGGTCCAATATATTCCTCTGTCAACTTTTTTGTTGTTCTCTTTATCAACTCCATTGAAAAGTCCTTTGTATTAATCAACACCTTATCTCCCACCTTATACTCCTCTGCCTCTTTTCTATTCCTATCTGCTTGTCTCTTCATCTCTTGTGATTTTATCAATGCTACCTTTGCTTCCTCATATCTATCCTTCATCTCTTTCACAAATTCTTTTGTCTTCACATTTTTCCCCTTTTTTCTAATATCAAAGTCCATTCTTGGTTCTCTCTTATAGTTGATCTTGAATGGTGATGATTTTGTTGCTGCATATACTTTGTTGTTGAAGGCAAACTCTGCTATTGCCAACTATTCTGGCCAATTGCTCTACCTATGATTGATGTACATCCTTAAGTACTACTCTAACTCTTGATTTGTTCTTTCTATCTGTCTGTCTATCTGTGGATGATATGCCATAGACAGTTTTGTCTCTATCTCCAACATTTTATTCAACTTCCTTATCAATCCTACCACAAATTGGGGTCCTCTATTAAAAATTATGCTTTCTGGCAACCCATGCAACTTCCACACATTATCTTTGAACAACCTCACTAACTCTACTAACTCTTCTACTGTTATTTTTTCTGTTGTTGTCACAAAGTGTGACATTTTTGAAAACCTATCACATACTACCAAAATTGAATCATAACCTTTTGATACTGGTAACTTTGTAATGAAATCCACCAATATATATTGCCATGGTTTCTCCAGTACCTCATTAGGTCTTAATTTTCCTGCTGGCATCTCCACTTTATTTTTTATCCTCTGATACTGATCATATCCCTCCACATATCTTTTCACTTCTTTTGTAACTCCTGGCCACTAATAATTTCTAGTAACCAGTTCCACTGTCTTCCACTGTCTTCCATGTCCTGCTATTAGTATATTGTGATGAAGCCAAATAATCTCTAATCTCAGCTTTTTATCTCTCAGCATATATACCTTTTCTTCCTTCAATACTAAGTCTTTTTCTATCTACCACTCCTTATTTCTCAATATTTTAACTTCTGCCTGTTTCATTTCTTCCACTGCTTTTATCACTTCATTGTCTTTTGCTTCTGATTTTTTAATTTTTTCTATTGTATCTTTCTTGGCTTCCTTAATCAACCACTGTTTTCTATTCATTGCTCTAATCTCTAACTACTTTCTTTTTAACATCACCTGATTTTCATTATCTCTTTCTACTCCTTTTGTTCAATCTACTCTTTTACTCAAACTATCTGTTCTTTCCATACTCTTGCTAGCCATATGCTTCAAAGCAAAATCAAATCTTGACAAATATAAGGCCTATCTAGCCTGCCTTTGATTTAACTTCTGAGCCTTCATGAAGTACTCCAAGTTCTTATGATCTGTCCATATTTCAAACTAATTCTTAGCTTTTTCTAAAAAGTGTCTCCATCCCTCTAAGCATTGAATAATTACTAACATCTCTTTATTGTGAATCTCATAATTCCTCTCTGCTTCATTCAATGATTTCAAAATATAGGCAACTGGCCTCCACTTCTTGTCTTCACACTTCATTAACAATACTCCTCCTATAACAAAGTCTGATATATCTGCTTTTACTCTCATCTCTGTATCCAAGTTTGGTATTACCAAGACTAGTTCAGTCATAAATCTCTTCTTTAATTTCTCAAACACTTTCTGCTGCTTCTCTTCCCAACTCCACTTTATCTCTTTCCTTGTCATCTCATACAACGGCCTTGCTATTTTTGCAAAATCTTTGACAAACCATCTGTAATAGTTTGCCAACCCCAAAAACTTCTGCACATCCTTTACACTCTTTGGTACTAGCCACTCTACTACTCCTTGAACTTTCTCCTTCTCCATTCTTACTCCATCTTCTCCAATTACTACTTCTAAGAACCTCACTTCTCTAACCTTCTATATATATTTTCCTGGTTTTATAAATAAATCATTCTCTTCTAATCTCCTTAATACTTTCTCCACTATTTTATCATATTCTTCTCTATCTCTGTTGCTATCATTACATCATCAATAAATACTGCTACCTTTTCTTTCACCACTAAATCTCTCAGCAAGTCATTTATCATTGCCTGAAATATTACTGATAAGTTAGTTAACCTAAAGAATATTACCATAGATTCAAATGACCCCTCTGGCATTAAGAATGCTGCCTTCCACTCATTTTCCTCCTTTATCCTCATATTAGTAAATCTATCTTTGTAAACACCTTCTTCTTCTAAATACTATCTATCAAATCTGATATTAGTGATAATGGATAAATGTTCTTAATTGTCTAACTATTCAGGTATTGATAGTCTTGCACCATCCTCTTCTTATCATCTTTTTTTGGGCACAAAAAACACTGGTGATGTCTGTAGTAACTTTGATGACCTAATGTATTTCTTCCTCAACTGATCTTTCATGAAATTCTGGACTTTCTTTCTCTCTACTCTTGATAATGGATATATCTTTCCCTTTTTTGGCACAAAACCTTCTCTGAGATCTATGGCATGATCCCAAGTCTTTCTTATTGGTATTCTCTCTGACTTCTTTTTCTCAAACACCTTCAAATACTTATAGAACTATCTTGGAACTATTTCTTCTACCATTCTCAACTCTATCTTCTTCATTCTCTTCTACTATGCTTGCTATCACTATTTCTTCCTCTGTTATTGGTCTCCTAAAACCTTCTTTCTTTCTCTCTCTCTCTTTCTGCTTTTGCTACCCTAGTTTCATCTGTCTTCCTATTCTCCATTTCTTTCTACATTCCTCCAAACATCTCGTTATCTATACTTCTCCTATTCTCCAATCTATCTCTAGATTACAGCATATTAGCCAAGGCATACCCAATATGACTCCCCATTTCTGCTTCTATTATTAGCCCCACATAGTTGAGTGTGCTATCAATATTCCTTACATATATTGGCTTCTCCAACTTTGTCCTCCTAAACCTATGCTTCTTCACAAATTCCTCACTCATTACTAGCCCTGTCACTCCACTATCTAACAATGCTTCTACTACTATTCCTTCTTTCTCTTCCTCCTGCTTTAGCCCTATCTTCACCATTACTTCTCTCAATAATTTCTCCTTTTTCTCTTTTTTCTCGATTTTTGTCTGTCACACTTCTATTCCCTTCTTTGCTCTTTCTTCCCTCAAAATTTCTTTTCTATCTTTCCTTATTTCTCCTCCACTTCCTTCTCCTCTCTGCATCACTTTACTTTTTAGCACTTCAAATTTATTTGAGGGCACCTGTGCTAGTCCCTCTTTTTCCACATTTCTACAATCATAGGCCATATGCTCAAATCCTCCACAAGCAAAACACTTTCTTTCTTCCATTGCTCTCTGCCTAATTTCTTCTCTTCTTCCTTCCATTATTTCCTATTGTCTCCACTCCTTCTCTGCTCTTCTCTCTTCTTGTATCCTTATTTCTTCCACTCTCCTCCATTTGTTATTTACTATTTTTCTCTTCTTTTTTTCTTCTTCTTCTTTTCTTCTTCTTTGCTCTTCTTCCTTTCACCTTTCTGCATACTATCTTCTCCTCTGTTTCCTATCTTTCTGTCTCCTTCTTTGATCTTGTTTTTTCTTTTCCTCCTTTTCTGTCAACATTACTATCATTTTCTGCAGTTTCAACATCTTTTTACTATTTTTTATTATCCTATTTATCAATCTAATCACCTCTTCTTCTCTATATTCCCTAATCACCTCCTCCATATCTAACTGAGTCAAATCTATCATTTCTGGATTCATTGCTACCATGTCATTTGACAACAGAAACTATTTCTTCTTCAAAATGTTCTAAAAATTTCTCTGTAAGTGCTAGCTGGTATTCTTCTTACCTAACCTCACACTGTTTACTGACTACCTATCTACTGCCCTAATCAAACTGTTACACTATTATCCCTAAGAAGGGAATATCTAAACTAGGTGCTTCTTAATAGACTATGCCACTGCTCTATGTGGACTAATTACAAAGGAACTAGTAACACAAGCCTTCTACATGAATATGTCTATCTACCACATTCACAAAAGGTAATATAACTGATGTACACAAGTGGGCTACTATGCAAACAACCAGCTAAGCTTTCTCTGCCTAGCTAGTATACCTCTTAAGCTTAGGATCTGGCTATATGTTTTCTTGACTTTGAGTGTGCTGCTCTTAATCAAGGATAAATAGAGAGTAAAAGAAAAAGAGTAGGAGTCTGTATGATGCAGAGTTCCAGAAAGTGGTTGAGTTCTACTGTTGTGGCAACCACTAGATGCAAAGTCCAATAATCATACAGATAAGTAAAGCTCTCAATAGACTATCAATGTGAAAACTCAACAAGAAGTTCCTGCTGTATTGCTACCCTATTTATATAATTTACACATGGTCCATGCTACTTAATATCATCAAAATAAAAGAAAAAGAAAAGTAAAAGTTCAAATACAAAATTCAGAAAAATAAATAAAAAGAAAGAGAAAAATGTCACTACTCAACTACATTATAATATCAAGGATATAGAAGATATGATTGGCTGCACTGAAGCAATCTCAGTCAGCACCTCATGTAGTAGGCATTGATACCTTACTCTATTCTCATGTTATATAACTCATTTTCCTTGTATATTATAGTGATTCCCTTATGGTGTTTTTGTATATATAGTATAGATATATTCCTGTATTTTTATACTTTACCAATTGCAATCTTCCCTTATTACCTATCTCAAGTCTTTGCCTAAGTTGTAACCTGAGCTTAGCCTAAGATCATAACACTACCCTAATATTTATATACTTTTTATAAAGCTAATATATTGTTGCCACACTATATAACATTATTTATTCCAAACTATTCTATGTTCTTCTCTTCTATTACATAACTGTGTGACATGTGACCATCATATAACATATATCACATCATATCTTTTACCTAAGTTCAAAATAAAGAAAATTAAAATTAAAATTAAAATTAAAATAAAATAAAGTCAAGTCTATTGTTCACAACTCTAACAGATACAGAATTAAGAAGCTTGCTTGGCTAAGCATAATAAAAAGTTAGGTCTTCTTATAAAGATTTTTTAATATTTTTAATATTGACTTTATATTATTTTCTTAAGAATATCTTTTTCTTTCTATTAGAAGAAATAAGATACAGCAGTATGGTGCAGCATAGATAACTGATAGTCACTTACCAATATAACAAGATTATTAGTAAAAATTTAGATATAAGTAATATAAGATAAGTATATGTAAGTTAAACTAGTTAATAATGGTATATCTACTGAGATTTATTTAAGTTTCTTATTTTTATATTTCAATTTTTCTTATTTTAGAAATAAAAAATAATGTAATATATTATATTCTATAATAACTCTTATATATATAACTTATAACATTTAAGGTAAACTAAATGTAAAGTGTATATAGAGTAAACTTACTTGTATTAAGAATTCTACCAAGTTTTCTTGTATTAATCAAAGAATAATATGTATAAAACATATACTGTTTATATGTAGGGAAGAAAGTAAGAAAATATCTATTATCTAAAATAGAAAAAGAAAAGGTTTAGAATTTTTTAAATGATTAGTTGAGAAAAAAGTATATTAGACTATTAAAGTCTTTATATAGTTGGACTATTAAGAATAATTATTTATTATCTTTGATTTCAGATTTGATTTTTATTTATTTTCTTTTACTTTGGAGGATTGAAGAAGAGGTTTATAGAAAAGCTAGTATTAGTAACTCTAGATTTAGATAAGTATTGTAGCAACCACTTATCACAATGACAAATGATAACACAAGTAAGTAAATTTCAAAGTGAATATAATGTGGGAAGCTCACAAGAGAACTTGACAAGGAGTTTTTGTTAAATTAGAGTCCTATATATACAAAGTACACATAGTCCATGCTACTAATAATTACACCTGCCCTTATGTCCATACTACAATCTCATATCTGCCTTATTTTCTACTCAAGGCCATCATGTTGTCTCCATGTGCTCTGATGTCATCTTTTAGATTCTTCCATTATATTCTAGGCCTATGATATTACATCATGTGACCTGTCATATGACTGTGGTGTCCCATGCCTCTTTATCATCCAAAAGAAAAAGAAAATCAATATGAAATCAGAAAAATAAAAATTGTTAGTGTTCAAGCATCTTATGACAATAAGAAGATAAAAGTAGAAGTAGAAGTATCAGATTTTGTAATGGAAGATATGTTATCAATAAAATTTATAATAAAGAGATATTAGTAATAGCCAGATTTTTGAAAACATAGAGATATTTTTCAGAAGAAACTAAGAATCAGTTTGAAATATAAACTGATTATAAACACTTAGAATACTTTATAAAAGTACAAATTTTGAATTGAAAACAAGCTTATTAGGCAATATACTTATCAAAATTTGATTTCACATTAAAGTATATGGCTAGAAAAAGTATGGGAAAAATAGATAGTTTTAATAGAAAAGTAAATTGAGCAGAAGAAGTAGAATGAGATAATTAAAATGAGATATCATTAAAGAAGAAATAGTTAGAGATAAAAGTAGTGGAGAAAAAGCATTTTTTGAAGAGCCCCCTGTCCATATGTATTATGCCTATCTCAAACCTACTTGAAGTTATAGGTTCAATTCCTTAGTAGTTCTTTGTGTTGGGTAACTGCATAAAAAGATTAGAATATTGGTACTCTGTACATAATTTCTTCTGTAGACATGGACTACCATCATGCCCTGTAAAATGAATTGTTGGCCTAAAAAAACATTTGTTAATTGAAAGAAGAAAAGATTTATATACCAAAAGATAACTAGCCAAGATTAAAGATGATCTAAATATACTAATAATAGGGTACAGAAGTTAGTAAAAAGTAATAGAATTAATTACAAGAAATTATTGGTAGTTATGAATAATAATCAAGAAATATGTGTAAGTATGTAATCAGTATCAGAGAATAAAGAATAAAGCAAAAATACTAATAGAGAAGTTAATATCAAACATAGTACTAGAAAGACTATAATAGTTTATTACAGTTGACTTTATAACTAAATTACCATGATTAAAGAATTACAACTATATTAATAACATATAATTAGTTTTTAAAAATATCATATTGTACAACAATGATAGAAAAAACAGTAAAAGAATTAGTAAAATTATTTAGAAATTGTAAGAAAAATAACTTATAAAGTTATAAGTGTCCAGAAACCTTGGTCTAAGCACTAACCAATCATTATGTATTAATTAATAACTAGATATAGTATTACTAATAGTAAATAAAATAACAAGAATCAGGATAAGCTAGTTTGAGCCTAGTAGTATAACTAAGCCTTTATAGAGTAGATCTGAACTTATATATAGCTAGTGTTTCCTGACAAAAATTATATATAAAAGTTATTAGAAATAGAAATAAAATTGTTTATAGCATTTTATTCATAGATTAATGAACAGACAGAAAAAAATAATTAGGAGCTAGAGTAATATTTAAGAATATACATAGACATAGTCAGAATGATGAACAATAGACTTTATTTTTATTTTTTATTTTTATTTTCTTTTTACTTCTATTTAGGGTTAGGGTTTAATGTGATATCACAAGTTACCATCACAAACTGTCACACTATGATGCTGTCATAGTCACATGATCACATGACACAATAAAGGATAGTAAAAGCTTCTAAAACAATGACACCATACAGTATATTATATATATGTTGACCTTAAGGAAAACACATGATTATTTAGAGTAGGCTAGAGTAGTAGAGCACAGACCATTAGTTTTAGTATATAATCTTGTGTTAACCCAATATAAGGTTCTTCTTATTGATCAATCCTAAGGTTTTTAAGTTATAACAAGAATGTAATGTGAAATATAAAAAAAGAGAAAATATGTGAGAGTTGAAAAGTTTATAAAGAAGATGAAAGAGTTATATGAGAAGACTAAGGTTATACTTAAAAAGTTGCAAGAATAAATGAAGAGATATACAGATAGAAATAAGAGAAAACTAGTAGAGTATAAAGTAGAAAATAGAATGTTGTTAAGTACAAAGAACTTGGTATAGCAAATGATAAAAATATAAAGAAGTTAACAAAAAGATATATGAAACTATACAAAATCAAGAAAATAATATTAGAAAATATAATGGAGTTGGAGTTATCAGAGTTAATTAAAATCTATCTAATAGTGAATATGAGTGAAATAATGATATACAAGGAATAGGCAAAGAGGCAGAAAAAAATCCTATCTTATTCAATAAAGATAAAAAGAGTGAAAGAATATGAAGTAGAAAAAATAGAAAAAATACTAGAAAGAAGTTAAAGTACTTGGTATGATAAAAGAAATATAGCAGAATAATATAATTGGAAATAATTAGAGAGTTTTGAAAATGTAATGAAGTTAGTAGAAGAATTTGAAAAGAAAATAAGAGAGTATGAACTTAAAAGAGTTTAGCAGAAAAATTAATGTTCAAGAATAAGTATTTGAAAAAATTAAAAGAGATAGAAGAATAATGTTATATAATTTATTCTATTCTAAATTATATATGTTTACTATAAGAACATATTAAATATAGTTCACATTTCATTATTTGAGATTTATCAATAAGCTTCTAGAAATTAGATTAGCAAGTATATATTATCTGGATATATGTCATATGCAAGTCCATCTGTCTGGAAAACTACATCCCCACGGTGATGCTACCTCTGAACCCTACAAGCCCACCTTACTCGCAACACGTCTTATGGCGGTGCTGCAACCCTCTGGATATTCCGTCTTCCACAGCGGAGATACTCCTATTCAACTCAGTCTTCCATGACGGAGTTGCTCCTGTCAGTGTCTCAACACTGAAACCTCCGCTCGGGGCAATAGGGGTTTTACTACTGAAACCCCGAGTATCTCCTATA
>Ga0157358_1001536_pt1 | contig 10046 bp, 6 predicted proteins | sample AttcapACBM2_FD_111484 | JGI IMG/M metagenome (GOLD analysis project Ga0157358, IMG submission 111484) | Fungus gardens microbial communities from leaf cutter ant in Botucatu, State of São Paulo, Brazil - Atta capiguara ACBM2 | ecosystem: Host-associated > Fungi > Mycelium > Unclassified ...
CTCTAGTGTATAGTCTATATATTATGCCCAAAGAGTTAAGCAAAAGAAAGAATCTTATATTAAGATTAATACAAGAGAACTTGATGGAGTTTCTAGTACAAAACTGTCTACCTTATATATGCTAGACTATTGGTCTATACTACACTAGACTTAGTCTACTCCAAAGGCCATATATTTTTCTTAAGACCAACATATACAATATATACTGTATAATATTTTCTATTCTAGAACCTTCTATAATATTTTATGTAATCATGACTTGTGATATATATGTGACACTGTGATAGTCACATATGATATCATGCTAAGCCTAACTCTAAGTCCAAAAATAAATAAAAATGAAAAATAAAATAAAAGAGAAAAAAGTAAAAAGTAAAGTTTACTATCTTTGACTCTGATATTATCCTCTCTTCAAGGTTTCTTCTCTAGAGAAACTGACTTCTATTTTTACCAGTTTCTCTCTAATTTCTTTAAGTATTCATCTTCAAACTTTCTGTCATTCCATTTATATAATATCTTCACTATATACTTTTCTAGTAATTCTCCTCTTCTAAAGTCTCTTTCTTTTACTAAATCCAACTTCTCTTGTCATCTTACTTCTGTATTTAGCTTCTTCTCAAACTCCACTACTACTTCCTTCACATTTTCTAAATTCTCCTCTGTTATGATTACAAGATCTTAGAATGGACCAAGTAAAGAAATCTTGTATTGAGTTAATATAAGAGAACTCAATAGAGAACTCTGTACAGAATTGTCTATCTTATATACCTTAGACTGATGGACCATGCTACACTACTTTTAGCCTACTCTAAATAACTATGTATCTGTCTTAAGATCAATATGTGTATATCATACTATATAATGCTATTTCTTCCAGAACCTTCTACTATTTTCCATCATGACACATGATCATGTGACTGTGCTAAACTCTAACTCTAGATCTCAAAATAGAAAATAAATAATAAAATAAAAATGAGAAAGAAATTGAAAATAGTTAAAATCTCTTGTTTTCAATTTTAACATCTTTCTTTTTCTAAGTATTATGCTCTGCTATGAATCCCTTCCATTGTACTAAATACTTCACTGCTCCTTGTATTTTTCTTTTATTTAGAATTTTTTCCACCTTTTATTCTTTGACTTCTTCTACTTCTATGTCAAAGTTAAAAGTGGTGAACTCTACTTATTTTCATTTTCTTTTCAATTTATTTTTCATTTTTCCATTTTTAGAACTTAGGGTTAGGGTTAGAGTGACAATATCATACTATCACATATCAGTCACATCAGATGACATAATCACAGTAATGGTCACAAGTCACATAGAAGGATATAGAAGGTTCTAAAAGGATAATATCATACAATATGTACAACACATGTTGATCTTAAGGCAAACACATGGCTGTTTAGGGTAGGCTAGAAGTAGCTAGCACAGACCATGTGGATTTAGTATATAAGATAAACTATCTTGTACAGAGTTCTCTATTGAGTTATCTTGTGTTAACCTAATACAAGGTTCTTTCTTTTGACCAACTCTAAGGTCTTAAGTTTGTAACATTTTACTGGTTTTACCTTTTCTGCCTTCTGTTTTTCTACTTGTTCTTTGTATTATACTATCTGGCTGACATTCACTACTGGATGAATTCTTATCAAAGTAGGCAGTCATAATTTGACTGTATTAGTAGAAATTACTTCATCAATAAAATATGGGCCAACATATTAGTCCACTAGTTTCTTTACTGGTCTCTCCTTGAATATCAAGTCCTTTGTACTCAATATTACTTTATCTTCTTTTTTTCATTCTTTCACTTTCTTTTTTCTTCTGTCTGCTTGTTATTTCATTTCCTCCTGTACTTTCATCAATGTTGCTCTAACCTCCTTTTGCACTCTTTTTGTTCTTTCTGTAAACTCCATTACCTTTTCTACTTTTTCTTTCTTTCTTATATCTATCTTCATCCTTAATTCCCTTCCATAGTTTGCCATAAATGAAGATACTTTGGTTGCTAAATGTACTTTGTTATTGACCACAAATTCTACTAATGCTAACCATTCTGGCCAGTTTTCTTGTCTGTAATTTACAAAGAACTGAAGGTACTATTCTAACTTCTGGTTTATTTGTTCTATTTGTTCATCTGTTTGTGGATGGAAAGATATTGACAGTTTAGTTTTGATTTCCAACATTCTATTCAACTTCCTCATTAACTCTGTTACAAATTGTGGTCTCAGTCTCTGATCTAAAACCACACTTTCTAGTAACTCATGTAACTTTCATATATTATCTCTAGACAACTTCACTAACTCTTTTACCAATATCCCTTTTGTTGTTACTACAAAATATGTTATTTTGAACAACTTATTGCAGACTACTAGGATAACATCCTTCCTAGCTATCAGGTGTGGTTCATACCAGGAGATAAAAGTCTGTGGGGTTTGGCTTAGAAATGCATAGAGTTTTCATACTCTATGCAATAAGCTCAATAACATGGACTTGTTAGAACAATCTTGGCTTCAGCTTATATGTTGTGCCATCTGTCTGCTGTATGGTTACAACTTCAGATAAGTAGATAAAGTTTGAGATTAAAATGAGTACTGATTTGGTGTATTGCTGTTGAATACTGGAGATCAAGTTTAATAAGAGTTATTTTTATCAATTATCAGACTAGCAAATTACAGTGTAACTACTAGTCTTATATATAAGTCAGAGATATAGAAAGTGCTTGGAGTTTTAGTGTATTGTACTGAGTAAAGGTTTCAGTAGTGGAACACTGACAGAGGTCAGATAGAATAACTCTAGCATAGAAGACTGAGTTTGATAGGAGTATTCTCATTATGGAAGACTAAATATCTAGATTGTTGCATCAATATCACAGAGATATATTGTAAAAAGAGTAGCCATCATAAAAGATGAACTTGTCTTAGAGATATTGTAATGACCACACTACTATGGAAATGTATCTTCAGAATGGGTGAACTTAACATATAACACCAGCTACTAACAACAACTTAGTTATAAAGTTAACCATCAAGTATGTCTATAGCTTTTTTGGTATCTCACTCAACTTTGACTTCTCTGCTAGTACTTTTATTCTATTTTTCATTCTTTGATACAGATTGCAACTATCTATATATTTTCCCACATTTTTTGTCACTTTTAGCCACCAATAATTTCTTGTTACTGACTCTGTTATCTTTCATCTTTTTTTAATACTATGTCTCCCTTTATCTGTTATTCATCTTCTTGTATTACTTTAATCTCTGCTTTCTTCATCTTTATTCCTAGCTATTTTTATTTTTTCTAATATATCTACTTCAGGTCCTTCTATTACTACTTCTGCTAAGTTACAAATTTATTCTTCTTTAATTAATGTCTGATTCTTATTGTTCTTTTTTATACATACTTTCTAGTCTAGTTTTTTACTAAGTTTATCTGCTTTCTCTATTTTTGTTCCTAACATATGTTTCAAGGTAAAGTTAAATCTTAATAGGTATAAAGTCCAATAAGCTTGTCTTCTGTTCAACTTTTGTACTTTCATGAAATATTCCAAGTTCTTTTGATCTGTTCAGATCTTAAATTTGAATTTTGTGCCCTCTAATAAATGCCTCCAGTTTTCTAATCCTCTTATTACTACTAACATATCTTTGTTATGAATCTCATAGTTTCTCTCTATCTCATTTAGAGATTTTGAGAGGAATGCTATAGGTCTCTATCTTCTATCTTCACACTCTATAAATAATACTCCTTCTATCACATAGTCTAATATATTTACTTCCATTCTCATTTTTTGTTTAGATCTGGTACTGCTAATACTAGTTCTTTTGTGAATTTCTCCTTTAACTCTCTAAATGCCTCTTCTTGCCTCTATCCATTCCTACTTCTAATCCTTCTTCACCATATTATGTAATAGTCTAGCTATTACTGCAAAATCTTTGATAAACCATTAATAATAGTTTACTAGTCCCAAAAACTTTTATACATCTTTAACTTCTTTTAGAGTCAGCCAGTCTAATACTTCTTTCACCTTTTATTACTCTATCTTGATTCTCTCTGGTCCAATTACTACTCCTAAAAATCCTACTTCTCTAATCTTTTACTTACATTTTTCTAGTTTTACATACAAGTTATTTTCTGCCAATCTCTTCACTACTTTCTCTACTATCTTATCATGTCCTTCCTCTTCTTCTGTCTCTGCTATAACATCATCAATAAAGCTTGCTACTTTCCTAGTGTTGATCAAGTCTTATAGAATCTTGCTCATCTATCATTTGGAATGTCACTAGGGAATTGGTTAGTTCAAAGAACATAACTGTAGGTTCAAATGACCCTTCTAGAGTCATGAATGCCACCTTCCACTTATCTCCCTCCTTTATCCATACATTATTATAACCTCATCATAAATTTAACTTAGTAAATACTTTCTTCATACTTATATTTTCTACAATGTCCAAAATAAGAGGCAACAGATAATTATTCTTAATAGTCCATTCATTTAGATATCTATAGTTCTGTATCATTCACTTCTTACTATTCTTCTTTCTTATAAAAAACACTAATACTATTTGAAATAACTTTAAAAGTCTAATGTACTTTTTTCTTAATTGTTCTTCAATAAACTCATGCACCTCTTCTCTTTCTTCTCTTGACAATTGATATGTCATGGTATGTTTGAACTAACATTTTATTTTGATTTTCTTTTCTTTTTATCTATTTTCTTTAATTTTATTTTTGTTTCTTTTATTTTTTGAATAATGAAAAGACATGTGATCATGGTTGTATATATTTATGGCATGTTAACCTTATGGTATATATATGAATGATACATAGACCTTAGAGTAGGGCTATTTATTGTTAGCATGTGCTATATGTAAGTAGTATTGTCAAGATCACAGAAAGTGGACTTAGCTTTTTCTTATTTTCTTATTCTTATTTTCATTTTTCTATTTTTAGAACTTAGGGTTAGTGTTAGTGACAACATCACTCAGTCACATGATATAGTGACAGTGACAGTAACAAGTCACATGATGCATGGAAGGATATAGAAGGTTCTAGAAGAATTAACATCATATAACATATACACTACATGTTAACCTTATGTCTTACACATGGTACTTTAGGGTAGGATGCACAGTAGTTAGCACAGACCATGTGGATATGTATATAAGATAGACTACTTTGTAAAGAGCTCTTTATTGAGTTCTCATGTATTAATCCAATATAAGATTCTATTCATTAACCTACTCTAAGATCTTTGAGTCGTAACAAGTATATATAGTGTAGAAATGCATTGGAGACTCCTTATTGAGTTCTCTTGTAATTCCCATGAAATACTTCACTTATAAGTTTACTTAAGTGTATTATTGGTCTTCTTTGACTAGTGGTTACTACAACAAGATATATCTTTCCATTACTTAGCACAAATCCTTCTTTTACCTCTGTTACATGATTCTACATCTTTCTTATTGGTATTCTCTCACTTGCTTTCTTTCTTTCTCTTTGTCCTAAATTTCCCACTCTTCTACTACTTTCTTGACCTTCATTTTTCTTTTTCTTTTTTGTTTTTTCTTTCTTCTTCTGCTCTTTCTCTTCTTTTCTCTTTTCTTCTTCTTCTTTTTTATTTTATTTTTCTGTTTTTGCTATTCTAATTTTCTTTACCTTAGTCTTTACTGCTTTCCACACTCCTCTAAATATCTTGTCATCTTCATCTCTCCAATCCTCCAATTAATCTCAAGATTGTGGCTTGCAAGCCACAGTATTCCTAAAATTACACTCTATTTTTGTTTTTTGATTACATCAATCCCTGTTCTCTTCCTATGTTCTTGATAATAAATATTTACCTCTACCATATATTTAATAAGTCTTTCTTTGTTGAAGAAACCATCCATATTTCTCATATATGTTAGTTTTTTTTATTTTCTTCAGCTTAAATTCCTGCTTTCTCACAAACTTTGAACTTATAACTAATCCTATCACTCCACTATCCAATACCATCTCCACTATCACTCCTTCCTGAGTATTGATCCTTTCCAATCTAATTTTCACTGTAATCTCTCATAACATATTATTAAACACAGTTTACACCTTATTATCTGAGATCTGGAAGTAATATCTTAAAAGTCAAGAACTAAATTATTTTTGCATTATCTGAGAATATAGAAGATAGAGAAAAACAACCTTTGGCTTTAGCTTATGTGCTATGCTTCTACAAGTTGCACTAGTCATATATTTTGGATCAAAGACTAGAAACTTAGGGAATAGAAAACTACCAGAAAATAATGAAGTGTATTATTGCTAATACCAAAAAAGATGTGCTAGTTTTAGTTAATCTTCAGGATGACTACCATAGTATAAACTACCAGATTATATAGTAGTTAGTATATCTAGAATAGCTATCTTGAATGTAACTACTAAGTGAGTTACCCTGATTACTAGTAATCCTTAGATGTTAAGAGAGAAAGATCCATAGAGTTGTCTTAGACTAGTGAGAACATCTAAGATGAAATGGATAGGTTTGATCTGTACTAGAAGAGATTTGGGAGTATGAATAAGAATAGATAGTTATCTATAGGTTGGGATAAATCAAGTTAGAACACAGAATGTAACATATGTTCTTATTGTCTAGAATATAGCAGAGTATATTTCCTATTACTCTAGAGAATATTGCAAATCTATTGTAATGATTAGAACCTAATCAAGGACTATCAGGTTCTTATCCCTATTTAAATTACCTTTTATTAAATGTTTAAAACTACTATAACTATAATAGTTCCTATTATAGTTGTTATAAGACAAGAAATTATAGACAGACTTTAGTAAGATATTTATAGATAGTTATATTATTAGTCTATGATAAGAGAGAGAAAGAGCACATGACTAGGAAGTCACATGACATTACATTATAAGGTCTAGAGTGGTCTAGAAGGATCTATGGTCTAGAAGGATTGAAAAGAGTCTAGAGATAGAGTAACATCAAGAAACATGTTAACAGTATGGTTTCCTCATGGTGTACACATGGTGTACACATAGATGAAGGAGATGAAGAGTAGGATTTAGAGTATGACATCAGAGCATATGTATATAGCATGCTGGCCTTGAGGTAGATGTATGGTAGATGAGTAATAGAACATGAGATAGATTAGTAATAAATATAAGAATAGGGCATGAACATTAGGATAGGACATATAGCAGATGTGTAGTCATAGCATAGACTATGAGGACTTCATATAAATAGTTGGTAGAATACTGTTGTGGTTCTCTGTCAAGTTCTCTTGTGAATTACACAACTCGTGTTCCCCACTAGATATCTGCCTTTGAGATTTATTGTTAGTGCTGCTATTGGACACTGGTCTAGTGGTTGCCACAACAACAGTCTATATTCATAGTATATAGGTCTTATCTAGGTGCAAGCACTGTCTTTGGTTTGAATTCACCACAGTTATATTCATTCTCTATTTCTTCCATTAGAGCAGGCTCTGTTAGTATCTATTGTTGAATTTCCTACCTTCTTAGCCAAATCTGAGACTGAGGCAATTATTGTCTTTGTGTTTCTATAACATTTGTTGCTACATTTTGTCTTGTTGTCACAGCCCCTATTTTTCTCTTATTTGTAAACTTCTTCTCCAATATCTATCCAAGTTTACTACCCTTTCATACCACTGCTCAATACTCCTGGGCTAGTGTTCTGACTCTATAAATCTTCACTGGATTACTCCATTTATACCCCTTTTGAATTTTTTTATCAATAATTTCCCCTTATATCTACTTCCTCTTACTACTCTTCTAAACTTCTATACAAACTCTTTTATTGTCCTATTTCTCTGTTCTATTTTTTTTTAGCTCTGTCATCTTTATCATCTCATTGTCTCCTGCTCTAAATTCTCTCTTTATATTTGCCAAAAACTCCCTATTGTCACATATTCTAATTCTCCTATCTCTAAGTTCTCTAAAATGTTTTCTTTCCAAATATTTGCTGACCCTTTTTGTATGTATGACAACACTCACTGAATTTGTTCTCTACTAAATCATTTCTCATCCTTATTCTTATAACAAGTCTATATGCTGTTAAAAACCCCAAAACCTTCCCTATTTCTCTATTAAATGTTTGTGGCTCTGCTACTTCTATATTTGACTTAGTATTGGATTCAGAAATTCTTGCTGCTGCTGCTGCTGCTCCTTCTCCTACTCTTCTAGCCAATATTTAGAGCTATGCTTGTATATTAGCAATTTGCTTCTAATATTGTTGAATGATTTGTTCATATTGTTCTTAGCTGTATTGACTCATAGTGTTGTAAGATAGTAAAGATAATGAAAATGATAGTGGTATAGAAGGTGATGAGGTATAAAGAGATAAGATAGAACCAGTACAAGTTTTTTCCTCTGACTTGTATTTTGAACTTAACTCAATTTCTATAAATACTAGTAGACCTTCTTCTTATTTTACCTTATATCATCTACCAACTACTTATTCTACTAACTACTTTTCTAAAAAAATTGTATATGATTTTGTCTTAAAAATATGTTTTACTTTAGATAACACTTTAAAAGTAGTTGCCATTCTCTTGCATATATAAATCACAAGTAAATACTGTAGCACAAAGCTTTTATATGAAAAGATACAAGTACATTACATAATACTACACACCTATGTCTGGTTCTAACTATTCATATCAATCTTCTAATAGTTGATACCAATATCTTAGACTTAAGGTCTAGCCTTATTTTTTTGACTTTAGGTAGTATTGCCCTTAGTCAAGGATGAATAGAGAGTAAAAGAAAAAAGACTCTAAGCTAGATGGTTTCAAGATAGGATATTGAGTTCTAATATTACAAACTTAAACCCAAAGAATTAAGCAAAAGAAAAAACCTTGTGTTAGAGTTAATACAAGAGAACTTGATAGAGTTTCTAGTACAAAACTGTCTATTTTATATACACTAGACTTAGCCTACCCTAAAGGCTATATATTTTCTTAAGATTAACATATATAATATATGTTATATAATATCTTTTGTTCTAGAATCTTCTACAATGTTCTATATAACATATAATTATGTGACCATGACTTGTGACAGTTTGTGACAGTCACATGTGATATTGATATTATTAATAACATTATAGACAACTAGGATTTTGTATAGAGTAGTTAGCAATTTATATACTTATTACATTCTATGTTTCAACTATATCTATTCTGACTTATAGATAACCTCCTAAACCTTATCTGGTGTGGATCACACCTGTCTATTCTATCTCAGATGTCCTTACTAGTCTAAGTTAACTCTATAGATTTCTATTCCCTAATATCTAAGGATTATTAGAAATCAGAATAACTCACTTAGTAATTATATTCTAAATAGCTACTCTAGATATACTAACTAGTATATAATATAGTAGTCTACACTGTAGTAATCATCCTGAAAATCAACTGAAACTAACATTTCTCTTCTAGTGTTAGTAATAATATACCTTGCTATCTTCTAAGTTCTTAAAACCTGCTCCAAAATATACAACCTATATAACTAGTAAAGATATAGCATATAAGCTGAAGCCAAAGGTTGTTCTGATCCATCTTTTGTATTCTTGGATAATACATAGTCACTTATTCTGGACTTCTGAGATACTCTATCAAATCTTGGATAATGAGATATAAATCACATCTAATAGTATACTGACTATTAGTAAATAGATTTACTGTACTTAAGATAGAGAAATATAACTTCAAGAATAGTAACCTATTAGATGTATTTATATCAGGCATGGTTCATACCAGGGATGAAAGACTGTGAGATAGGCTTGGAAATGTGCAAACTTATGGAACAATCTTGGCTTCAGCTTATATGCTGTGCTATCTGTCTGTCATATGGTTGCAACTTCAGATAAGAGAAAGAATTCTGAGATGGGAGTGAGTGCTGATTTGATGTGTCACTATTGAACATTAGGGATTGAGTTCAATAAGAGTTATCTTTGTTGATTATCAGACTAGTGAATTACAGTGTAACTACTAGTCTTATATACAGATACATACTATAGAAGATGCTCAGGGTTTCAGTAGTATAGCCC
>Ga0157358_1001539_pt1 | contig 10027 bp, 8 predicted proteins | sample AttcapACBM2_FD_111484 | JGI IMG/M metagenome (GOLD analysis project Ga0157358, IMG submission 111484) | Fungus gardens microbial communities from leaf cutter ant in Botucatu, State of São Paulo, Brazil - Atta capiguara ACBM2 | ecosystem: Host-associated > Fungi > Mycelium > Unclassified ...
CCTGGTTGAGAAGGCGATCAAGCCCGATTACGCCCTGAGTTCGCATGTCGCGCCGCTGGGCCTGCTGTTCTACGGTGGTGATAATATGCCGCAGTACCGTGGCGGTGCGTTTATCAGCGAGCATGGCAGCTGGAACCGGACGCCGCTCAATGGCTATAAAGTGGTGTGGGTGAAATTCGAGAATGGCAAGCCGGTGGGGCAGCCGCAGACGGTGGTTTCGGGCTTCCTGACGGACGATGAAAAGCAGGTGCGTGGTTTGCCGGTCGGTCTCGCCAGCGATAAACAGGGCGGCGTACTGATCGCTGACGACGCAGGGAATACCGTCTGGCGTATCAGCGCCGCGAAGTAAATTCTGCGCGGATTGGGTTATCGCCGTAAAACAGGCATAAAAAAAGGATTTGGCATCGCGCCAAATCCTTTATTTTTTTGTTCGCTACCCGGCTGGTAACCGCGCTGCGAACGAGGTGCTCAGCACTCTCCACAAACAAGATTGTAAAATGTGCGGCTAAGGATTTCAAGTTTCGCCAAAATACTGTATGTTTATACATGTGTTGAGTGTTGAGCATCGCCTCATTGTCGACTGGCCGCTCCCAGGGGCACGGTTTTAAAAATCCCGGCAGGCATCAGGTGGTGCTGGCCTGTGGCTTTAACCATGAGTGCCGCTCAGCCCTCTCCACAAAGATGTGCTCAGGCACCCGGCGGGTAGAGTCAAAGCCCTGGTTGCCGAATAGCGCGCTCCTGAAAAAGGAGAAGGAAAGTGATGGAACTGACTAAGCTGATTCTGGATCTTATCCGGGTCATCTTGCAGATCATCGTTGCCCTTATGCAACTGACCGGTCACGCAGGTTAACCGGAACTTGAAACAAGGCGGAGCTAACCACTCCGCCTTTTTTCTGTGTCAATTCTCTGTCATTAAAGGCGGGTAAGGTGGTGCGGCAAAAGCACGCCGCCGGGGTGCTGCTTATCCTGACAGGGAGTAATATGTCCATTGCCGCCGTTATGCCCGCCCGATTAGCCCATACCTGGATTGATGACAGTGTACGGATGCGGGAAACCACCGTAGGTCAGCAGTGCGAGATTCTGGCGCACAGCGTGCTGGAATACAGCGAGCTGGGTGACTTCTCCTATGTGGGTGAGCACTGCTGTCTGGCCGACACCCAGGTGGGACGTTTCTGCGCCATTGCCAATCAGGTGCGGATTGGTGCGCCGAATCATCCGATGGACCGCGCTTCGCAGCATCGCTTTACCTACTGCCCGGAGTATTACCATCCTGATGCGCGGCGCGATCAGGGCTTCTTTGCTGCCCGTCGTGCCGACCGGGTGGTGATAGGCAATGATGTCTGGATCGGGCACGGCGTGATTGTGCTGCCCGGCGTGACTATTGGCGATGGTGCGGTGCTGGCCGCGGGCGCAGTCGTAACCAAAAACGTTGCGCCCTACAGCGTGGTGGGCGGTGTTCCGGCCCGGCCATTGCGGGTCCGGTTTACGCCTGCGATTGCCGCCCGCCTGCAGCGCATTGCCTGGTGGAACTGGCCACTGGAGAAACTGCTCGCGAATCTGCCCGATTTTCAGCACGGCGACATCGACGCGTTCTGCCAGCGGCACGGGGAATAATTATCACAACGTCAGCCGGTTCGGACGCCGATAAAGCGCACGATCCGCTGCCCATAAAGTCCCACCGCCAGCCCGGTGACGATCAGCATCAGCGCGACGATTTTCTGAGCTGAAACCGTTTCGCCAAATATCGCCACTGAGCCCAGAATGCCGAACACTGGCACCAGCAGCGACAGCGGCGCCACCGTGGAGACCGGATACTGTTTCAGCAGCCAGTTCCACACCCAGTAACCCAGCAGGGTGTTGGGATAGACCTGAAACAGTATCGATAACACCGCTTTCATATCCAGCTGAGTGAACAGCGCATGATAGCCCGTGCTGCCATTGACCAGCCCGTCCAGCAGGAAGAGCGGGATGGGTGCAAAGGCGCTCGACCAGACCAGAAACGCAAACACATGCCGGGTCGCCGCTTTTTTGTTGATGATGTTAGCAATGCTCCAGGCGATCGCGCCTGCCAGCACCAGCAGCATGCCGGAGAACGTCACCGAGCCATCGGTAATAAAGAAAATGCTCAGCAGACCGGCGCAGGCCAGCAGACATCCGGCGACCTGATAGCGGCTGAGACGCTCTCTGAATACCCAGCCACCCAGCAGCAGGGTGAAAAAGGCGCTGAACTGCAGCAGCAGCGAGGCGATGCCCGCCGACAGCCCGGTTTTAATCCCCAGATTCACCAGTCCCCACAGACCGATTCCGAAGACCAGCCCGTAGCTGATCAGGTAGCGCCACGGCACGTCCGGTTTCCGGATAAAGAACAGCGCGGGCAGGGCGCAGAGCGTAAAGCGGATGCCCGCCAGGATAAAGGGATCGACCGCATGCAGCCCGAGTTTGATAACGGAAAAGTTTACGCCCCAGATGGCGGTGATCAGCACGGCGAGTAGCAGATGCGATAATTTCATGATTGACGTGCTCCATACCAGCAAAGAAAGGCTGAGGCGCTGACGGCTGCCCCGGCATAACAGACAGCCTGCCATCCCCAGTGAGCGTAAAGCTGAGTCGCCACGATGGCCCCCAGCGCACTGCCCAGCGAGTAAAAGCACATGTACGCACCGACCAGACGACTGGCCGCTTCGGGGCGGGCAGTGACGAGCAGGCTCTGATTAATCACGTGCACTGTCTGAACAGCAAAATCGAGCAGGATCACCCCGAAAACCAGCAGCAGTAGCGAACTTTGAAGTGCGGCTATCGGCAGCCAGGAGAGGGTCAGCAGCACCAGGGCTAAGCCGGTGGCACGCTGGCCCCATCCCCGGTCAGCCCAGGCGCCTGCTCTGGTGGCCGCCAGCGCACCGGCCAGGCCCGCCAGTCCGAACATCCCGGTCTGAGTGTGTGACAGTGACAGGGCGGTCAGTGGCAGCACCATTGAGGACCAGAGCATACTGAAGGCTGCGAAAATCAGCAGCGCCAGGATGCCACGTTTGCGCAGTTGGGGTTCTGTACGGAATAGCCGCAAAACTGACAGTAACAGCAGCGGGTAAGCGGTGCGCTGCGTCTGGCCGGTTGAGGCGGGCAGCACTTTTACGAGTACCAGCGAGATCAGCAGTAACAGGCAGGCGGCCGTCAGAAAGACCGTCCGCCAGCCCGCCAGATCGGCAATCATCCCGGAAACAAAGCGCGCCAGCAGGATGCCGATCACGATGCCGCTGGTCACGCTGCCGACCACCTGGCCGCGCTGCGCGGGCGATGCCAGCATGGCGGCCCAGGCCACCATCAGCTGTGTGACCACCGCCATCAACCCCACCAGCAGCATCGCGCCCAGCAGCGTCATCAGATCGGGCGCGAAAGCCGCGGCGGTTAATGCCAGCACGGAAAGCAGTAGCTGGATAACCACCAGTTTTTTGCGATTCACGCAGTCGCCCAGCGGCACCAGAACGATCAGCCCGATGGCGTAACCGATCTGCGTGGCCGTCACCACCGCGCCAATGGTGCCAGGGGAAACATTCAGGCTGGCGGCTATCGATTCCAGCAATGGCTGCGCCGAGTAAACATTGGCGACCGCCAGCGCAGAGGTCAGTGAGAACAAAACGATCATCCGGGGCGTAAGCATCAGCGTCGCAGCGGGCGGGAAATCTGATTCAGAAGGACAAGACTTGCCAGTTGTTATGGTCATAACAGCGCCTGAGTGGTTTTTATTTGAAACCGGGTTGCAACATAATTATCAGCAGAGGTTTTTTTTTGCAACTTCTTTTCCGGCTGGCTAAGCTGGCTTCATCAGACAGGCAAAGTGAGAGAAAACATGGCTAAGCAGGATTCCCTGAGAACCAGTGAGTGTCCGGTTGCCAGAACCCTGGAATCAATCGGGGAACGCTGGTGCATGATGATCGTGCGTGAAGCCTTTGATGACGTCCGCCGGTTCAGTGAATTTCAGCGCAATCTGGGGCTGGCAAAAAATATCCTGGCGTCGCGCCTGAAGCAGCTGGTGGAGATGGGGGTATTTGAGATTGCGCCAGTCTCCGATGGCAGCGCCTACAACGAATATGTCCTGACTGAGAGAGGCCGTGCGCTGTTTCCGGTGGTAGTGGCTATGCGCCAGTGGGGCGAGCGCTATCTGTTTGAGAAGGGCGAGACGCACTCGGTGTTGCTGGATAATGCAGAAGGCAAGCCGCTGCCGCGCCTGGAGGTCTGTTCCTCAACGGGGCAAAAACTGGGCCCGGCAGACTGTTATCGCCAGCGGGTAGTCGCGGAAGGCTAATTGTCAGAGAATTTACGCCTCTGCACTCTCTGAATCTGGCAGGCCTGACATTCCACGCGATCCCAATCATCATTGTCAGCCTGTCGATATCATCACATTTTCCAATGACAGGTTGCCTTGTAACTTGTCGATGCGCATGACATTCTCGCTGATTGTATAGACATGTATCTTCAACCATGAATCGGGAACTTCACCTTTTCAGTTAACGCGTCTCTCACTGTTTCAGCGAGGAATCTATGTCGGTCAAAACATCTGCAGCAGACTATTCAGGCGCAGAGAAACAGCGCCTGTCAGAAACCCGTTCCATTGATTACATCCCGTTGCGCGAACGCCATGGCCATCCCTTTAGCCAGTTTACGCTCTGGTTTGGGGGCAACCTGCAGATCACGGCCATTGTCACGGGTGCGCTGGCCGTAGTGCTGGGTGGCGACGTTGTATGGTCGCTCATTGGCTTACTGGTGGGTCAGATTCTGGGTGCAGCGATCATGTCTTTGCATGCGATCCAGGGACCGCGCCTGGGTTTACCGCAGATGATCACCAGCCGTATGCAGTTTGGCGTGTTTGGTGCCGTTATTCCGCTGGTGCTGGTCTGCATGATGTATGTGGGGTTTTCAGCCAGCGGGACAGTGTTAGCGGGACAGGCGCTGGCTAAACTTATCCATGTCAGCAATTCAGCGGGGATGATCCTGTTCAGCATCCTCATCGTGATCATTGCGGTGCTGGGCTATCGTGTCATCCATCAGCTGGGGAAAGTGGCGAGCGTTATCGGCGTTTTAGCCTTTGTTTATCTTTTCATCACGCTGTTCTCTGCGCATGATTTATCCGCCGTTTGGCAGAATCAGCACTTTACCGTGGCGAATTTCCTGCTGGCGGTTTCCCTTTCTTCATCATGGCAGATTGCCTTCTGTCCCTACGTCTCGGACTATTCGCGCTATCTGCCGGCTGATATCTCTGCAAAGAAACTGTTCAGCGCGGTTTTTTTCGGCACCGTGCTTGGCACCCAGGCTTCAATGACGCTGGGGGTGATCGTCGCGGCTATTGCCGGTAGTGCATTTGCAGGTAATGAGGTGGGTTACATCGTGAGCATGGGCAGCACGGCGACCATGGCGATGGTGATTTATTTCGCGATTTGCTTTGGGAAAATCACCTTTACCACGCTGAATGCGTACGGCAGTTTTATGTCACTGACGACCATCGTGTCTGGCTTTCGGCAGCAAACCACGCTGAGTCGGGGCGCACGCATTCTGTTTGTGGTGCTGATGGTGGCGCTGGCCTGCGTCATTGCTCTGCTCAGTGAACCGGCCTTCCTGAAATCCTTCACCCACTTCCTGCTCTTCCTGCTGGCTTTCTTTGTGCCCTGGAGCGCGATCAGCCTGACCGATTTCTATCTGATCACCAAAGGCAGGGTCGATGTCCCGGCACTGTCTCAGCCGGATGGACGCTATGGACGCTGGAATCTGGCCGGTATCACCGTCTATTTCCTGGGGGTGGTGGTGCAACTGCCGTTTATTGATAATCCGCTGCACCATGGCTCGCTGACCTGGATGTTTGCCGGCAATGATGTCTCGTGGATCATCGGCTGGTTTGCGACGGCGCTGTTATGGCTATTCGCCAGCCGCTGGGATCGTCGTGGCAGACCTGAACAGTCAATCTATACCGCTATGTGAAAAGGTAAAAGCCGCCATGAAAGGCGGCTTTTGTTCCGGGCTGAATGTGTGATCGGCAGGGTGTCAGGCTAAGCCGCAATCCTTCATGGCAGGGAACCTCCCTTCCTGAGATTACGCCGCTGAAACATCTGCCGCGCCAGTCTGCGCTTCGGCCACCAGCGGCTTTTCTGGCTGCAGCAGCGTCATCGCCAGCATGCTACCGAAGGCGATGACTGCAGTGACGGTAAACATCGCGTTGTAACCGTAATATTCCGCCAGCCAGCCGCAGAGCATCGGAGAGATAATTGCCGCCAGGTTGGCTATAGCCAGCGTTATGCCGCTGTAGGTGCCGACCGACGCTTTCGGGGTGACATCAATCACTACCGACCAGTAGACATTATTCACCAGCGCATTCAGCGCATTGCCCAGCGTCATCAGTGCGATAATCCCGGCAGCCGACTGCACGTAGGGGATCGCCATAAAGCAGCAGGCGGTGCCACACAGCGTAACCGCCGCAAACAGATTGCGCGCCAGCCGCAGGTTGCCGAAGCGGGCCAGCAGGGCATCGGCAATACGGCCGCCCAGCAGCACGGTGATGCAGGCGCCACTCCAGGGGATCATCGCCACGTACCACAGCGAGTGCAGGTCATAATGGAAATTATCCTGCAGATACTTCGGCATCCAGGTCACCAGGGTAAAGGTGATGTAGAGAAATGAGAAGTAGCCCAGCGCGTTGCAGACCAGCGTGCGGCTGGTAAAGAAGCGCCACCACGGCAGGGAGACGCTGTCGCCTGCGCTGCGGCGCTGAGCGCGCTGGATCAGTGTGCGTTCAGCGGCATTGGTGTGAGGGCTCTTTTCCGGGTTGTCGCTGAAGGTGCGGGCAAACAGCGCCATCGCCAGCAGGGAGAACACACCGAGCAGGATAAACATCATGCGCCAGTCATGGGTCAGCAGCAGCAGGCCAACCGCGATCGGGGCGGTCAGCAGCGCGCCGACCTGGGTTGAGAGCAGGCCGATGCCCAGCGCGAAGCCACGCTCATTGTCGGGTGCCCAGTGGGCAATCGCCTTGTTCATCAGCGCATAGGCCGGGCCTTCAGAAAAACCAAACAGGATGCGCAGGGCCGCAAAGCCCATAATGGCGGAGCCGCCAAACAGCGCCATGCCCAGTTCACCGGCCCAGGCGGTGGCGATCTCCAGCAACGACCAGAGCACACCAGCCAGCAGCCAGACTTTCTTCGTGCCGATCCGGTCGGCAAGGAAGCCGCCACACAGCGAACCAAACAGATAACCGAAGCCAAAGTAACCCAGCACCGCGCCGAGCTGGACTTTGCTGAAGTGGTACTCCGCCGCAATGGCGTTGGCCGCAAATGACAGGGCGCCGCGATCAATGTAGTTGATCAGGGCGATCAGGAACAGCAGTGAAAATATGGTGTAACGGTAACGGCTGGATGTCATCTCACGTCTCCTGATTAAATGTCTCAGGAGAGCCGAAGCAAGATTAATGCCGGAAAAGAGGTTCATCCGGCAAAACCAGGGCTGACAGAGGCTGCGGGCTGCTGAGCCTGCGCTTAACGGGTTAAATGATCCCGCTAATTATTCGCCTGCGCATCAATGCGGTGCAGTCATTGCCTGTCGGTGGTGAACCTCAGGCTGCGTTATGATGGGTGCTGCTGACGTGGGGCAGCGGGATAACCACCACTTCCGTTTCCGCCATGATTGTATCCTGTGGCGTTTCGCCAACGTGCTGCAAAATCTGCCGCTGATATGTCGCATCAGCGACTGTTGTCTGTTCACTCAGCAGTACGCCCGCTTCATTAACATTTTTTCCTGCCACTTTTACTTTGCTGGTGGCACTGGCCAGCATCCACTCATATTCAATGTCGACATGGCCGCTATCAATACAGCGAATTCCGCGCTGACTTAAATCATACGCCAGCACGGTTGCCGTCGGGCCTAAAGAAATTAAGACCAGGTCAAAGTTGACTGCATTCGCTAATACCGTATCTAAGAGACGATCATAAACGGAAAAAGCATTACGGTTCAGCGTCGTAATGCGTTTAATTTCACTGGCCCCCTCCAGTAAATTATTGCCTAATCCCAGACGTGTGCCACTGCCTTCAACAATTAATACCCGGCGATCCTGGTAGAGCTGTTTAAATTTATCGAATATCGTCCTGGATAATTTTTTGCTTTTATAATCGTGATAAGGGCGGGTAACAGAGGTATTGCCATACTGGTACTGATGATTCAGCAGAGCATCATAATGTTTAAAGTAAAATGATTTATGGAAGAACCAGAACAGGGCCGATCCATTTTTCATATTGCGGGTGGTGCGAAAAGCATCTGGCAGGCAAATCAGACAGTTCGGGTTGTCCTGAGGCGCCTGCTGCAGCAGCGTCTTGAGCCTTGCCGACAGTTTTGGGTCAAATGGCTGAAAGCCAATGTTTTTATACCAGGTCATCTCCAGTTCTCCGTCGCCGTAACGGGCCAGTGATAATTGCGGTTTATGTAATAGCAGATCGATAGTTTCTTCTATCGACATGACGGAATAACGTTTAACCCGTGCCTGCGCGGCAGGATAGCGAATGGCCGCATTAATAAATTTAAACGGAAAACGAAACTTACGATAAATAGCGTTAAGTGCGGACATAGTTAGCCTTGGGTTATTGCTGTCAGTGAAAATCCCGCCTGCTGGCCGGATAAATTTTTATAAGAGTGACGATATATATCACAGATAAAAGTCGGGTCGGGGTACGGAATATCTTAAAACGTTTTATTCACCAGAATCCCTTTCATTATTAATCTATTCCTTACCGAAGGCAGCGCTAAAAAATAATGGCAGAGCAAAGTCAATTGCCAGAATTAATAATCTGAAAGTCATTGAAACCGCATGAGCGCTGATAACCGGAGGGTTTAAAACAGCTGCGCACTAAGTTTTCTGATTTTAGCATTAAGAGTTGTTGCAGTACTGAGTGAATAAACCATTATGCTTATTTGACACTCGTTATCCCTGTCTGGTCACACTTAAGCTGGCGTTCATGAAGCGCGGCCGGTCTGTTAATTATTCGCCTTTGAACAAAAGGTGCGATAACTCACGGCCTATCGTTAATTTTTTGTGATGAATATCGCGTATTTGCCCCTTAGGAAAGTAAATAAAGCGGTCTCAGCGCCCCTGCAGTTGACATTATTAATAAATATTTTTAATGGGTTACGCTTATACACGTTTTTACATATTTCTCACGTAAGTTAAGATCTCGTTGAATTTATGTTTCCAGCTTAATTTTCTGATGACCGCTAATGACCCGAGGATGGATCATGATAAATAAAATAACCAGTGTAATCATGGTGATATTTGCTATCGCCCTGATTTACATGGGAGGACAACTTCTGCTTGCAGGAGGCAGCGCGTTCTATGCGTTGATGGGGGTAGGCGTTCTGCTCAGCGCGATGCTGCTGATGATGAACAAACGCAGTGTACTGACGCTGTATGCGCTGCTGATGTGGATAACGCTGTTCTGGACGATCTGGGAAGTGGGCTTCGATAAGTGGCAGTGGATCCCGCGCGGCGACCTGTTTGGTGTGCTGGGTGTCTGGCTGGCTCTGCCGTGGGTGGTTCGTCCTCTCTATCAGGGACAGCGTCGCTTCCATCCTTTCCTTGGCGGCTCCGTGGTGCTGATGGTGCTGCTGGTGATTGGCCTCTGCTTCTACGATCCGCTGCCGCAACAGGGCACCATCAATACCCAACGTAACAGTTCCGCGACCGGCGGTGCTGCTGAAGAGTGGAACGCCTATGGCGGGACCACAGATGGCCAGCGCTTCTCGGCACTGAAGCAGATCACTAAAGATAACGTTAAAGATCTGGAAGTGGCCTGGACCTATCACACCGGCGATCTGCGTCAGGGTGATGATGCGACCGAATACACCTTTGAAGCGACGCCGCTGAAAGCCAACGGCATGCTTTACTTCTGTACGCCGCACAACGAAGTCCATGCGCTTGACCCGGAAACGGGTGCGGTGAAGTGGAAAACCGCGCCGGATAAAAACCGTTCTTATCTGCAGCAGCATCAGACCTGTCGCGGCG
>Ga0157358_1001543_pt1 | contig 10014 bp, 6 predicted proteins | sample AttcapACBM2_FD_111484 | JGI IMG/M metagenome (GOLD analysis project Ga0157358, IMG submission 111484) | Fungus gardens microbial communities from leaf cutter ant in Botucatu, State of São Paulo, Brazil - Atta capiguara ACBM2 | ecosystem: Host-associated > Fungi > Mycelium > Unclassified ...
GGAGCTGTCATCTGTCATAGCAGCTGTCAGGCTAATTTTAGAAGGTAACTAATTATATCACTACATTGATATGCTTGTATCTCTACCAATACTTATTGCTTTGAGACACATCATATATCATTGTAAACGTATTAATGAACACTTTCCAACACAAGTTTAATTATATGAATCCATTTAGCCATTCATAAGATATTAGCAGACAAAGCTTTTATAGCTACTTATGGCCTGATATCTCAGTCATTTGTTGTTGCTTTTGTATATCCCATATATGTGCGGATAGCCCTCATTTGGGGCTTTCCAGTGTAACTTAGTTTGTGAAAATAGGTCTACTGGTTGTGAAGATACAAGCTGAATAAAGTTTGTGACAGACTTAGATAAAAGAAGTGGTGTGATATCACATGTGACTGTCACACAAGTTACAAAGTGTGACATAGACGTGACACATGTCACAATTTTGTCATATATGTTATGGTCATGGTCACACTATCATGTAATACAAAAAAGATTATAAAATATTTTGAAATAGATAATATTATACAGTATAGCAACAATATATTAGTCTTATGGAAATTAGGGTAGGTTAGTTGTAGTGTGCACACAGACTATGGTCTGTAGTATATAAGATAGACTAGTTTGTACTTGGAACTTTATCAAGTTCTTTTATGTTACTCAATATAAAAGTAATCTTTTATCTTTACTCAAAAACCTAAGTTATAACCCTATTACAGAGTAACTATCAGCCTTAAAACATGAAAAAGTATCTAAAACACTTGGAAACTTGAGTAGTGCTATTACTACATAGTCTAATAATTATTTATATCAAGTAAGATCAGTATCCATGCTTATCTTCAAGTAGAATAGATAGGTAATTAAAATGATCTACAGAGAAATACTGATTGAATATTAGAATAACTAGTAGAGTTTATAGGGTTTTGTGGACTTGAACAATCTCCAGAAAGACCTAAAAGAACAGAATAAAGACTCTTGGGAATAATGGTTATTCTAGAATATATTCTGATCTAGCAGAATAATGCTAATATAATAATAGTAACTGAATGGTTAGGAACTTAGATAAAAGTGTCTAGGAGAATTACTGGGAAAGAGAATAAGCTTACAATAGTGATGACCAGAGCAGGGCAATATTAAAACATTAAGGAGTATGACTCAAGATTTGATTGTGTAGAGTAGCAATGTTAGTTTGAGAAAGACTATAGAGTTTGACAGGGGTTTGGGTATGTTGACTTCTAGAAAACAAAAATGTTATATCTTAGATTCAAGTATTTAAGTAAAAGAGAAACCTTGTATTGGTTAATGCAAGAGAACTTGGTACAGTTTCTAGTACAAGTGTGTTTACTCTATATATCTCTAGTATATGGTCTGTGTATACTTTATATCTAGCCTATTCTAAATGTTATGAGTTATATAAATAAGAATCATTATCTTATATAGTGTATAATATTACTCTTCTAATGTGTCACATGATATTGTGACTGTGACTGGTATGACAATCAAGTATACTATCATATTATTTCCTCTTTACTAAGTTCAAAAATAAGAAAAGAAAAGAGATAGAAGAATCAAAATAGAAAAATAAGAGAGACTTAAATAAGGAAAGAGAAATAAAAAGAAATGAGTCCACTGTCTTTGATTCTAACATTACTCTCTCTTTAAGATTTCTTCTTGTTAAGAGTATAAAGTTAGAGAAAAGATTAAACAGATCGTGCTTTGAGCAGATATCCATGATCAGTCATATAGAAAAGAGGTCAGATCAAGTATGGAAAACTTATCTGAAAGATGAATGTAGAAATCTATAGGTTTGAATAAGTATCTAGGTTACAAATCAAGCTTGGAAGCTTATTAGTGGAGTTGACAATATAATCTCAGAATATAATCTTAATCTCAACTTATATGTTGTGCTCACTGTCTATTGTGTGGTTGTAATTTCAGATGACAAGATAGAAAGAAGTGAGAGATAGTTAGTAATTGATCTTAGTTAGAGTTTTAATGTTACAAACTTCATTCAGCTTGTATTTCCACAACCAGTGGACTAATTTTTACAAACTAAGTTGCACTGGAAAGCCTCAAATAAGAGCTATTTACACATATATGGGATGTACAAAAGCAACAACAAACAACTGAGATATCAGGTCATTAGTAACTATAAAATCTTTGTTTGCTAATATCTTATAAACAACTAGATGGATTCACATGATCAAACTTGCATTAGAAAGCACTCATCAATCTGTTTCTGATAATATATAGTATATTACATAGTGATAAGTATTCATAGAGATACAAGCATATTAATATAGTGACATAATTAGTTACCTTTTAAAATTAGCCTAACAGCTGCTATAACAGATGACAGCTCCTATCAGATACAAGTTTTGATCATATGATAGAAACAGCTTGTGCACAGACCATCATCCCTTTGTATATATCTGAGAATTAGACTTTAGACTTAATAATATCAATTATCATTATTCTTTATTCTTTATCATTTATATTGATCTTAATCATCATTGTTATTATTATTAAACTTCTGAATCACTCCTAAACCTCTCAGAGTGCACCTAAGGTTCAGATATCACAAATAAGTAAGTAGTTTATTTTGTGATACTTAGTTGATTTCCAAACTGGAAACTATAGAGTATCTACTTGGTCTTATATATATTAAGTCTGTAGTCAGAACTGTAGCTAAGAAATAGTAGTGTAAGGAATAACATGAGAGGCTGATTCATGTGTAAATAGTCACAGATGTGAAAGTACATCTAGGTGTGGTTAGAGTTCTAATTCTTAGAAGTCTTAAAAGTTAGTTTATAGCAAATAAAAGACATACTCTTGTATTAAGTAATATAAGAGAACTCAATGAAGTTTCTATTACAAGTTAGTCTACCTTATATATTACAGACCATGGTCTGTGTGCACATTATAACTAACTTATCCTAAAGTTTATATACTTTCTATAAGTCTAATAGAGAGTTGCTATGTGTTATGATCTTAAATCCTTAAAGTGGAATAAAAGAACAAACTCTTGTATTAGAGTAAACACAAGAGAACTCAATAGAGAGCTCTTTACAAAATAGTCTACTTTATATACTCCTACAGATGGTCCATGCTAGGTACTGTACACCCTATCCTAAATGACCATGTGTCAAGCATGAGACCAACATGTGATATCCATGTTGTATGATATCATTTTGTTCTAGAACCTTCTACTCTCTTCTCTCAAGTCCCATAATCAATGCTGTGACCAATTACTTCTAACCCTAACCCTAGAGTTCTAAAAATAGAAAAATGAAAAATAAATTGAAAGGAAAATAAAATGAGAAAGAAAATGAAGAAAAAACTAAGTCCATATTCTTTGATCTTGATACTATGTTATATAACATTACATTTTGTCACACTTTGTGATATATGTAACCATTATGCTTCTTTATCTAAGTCTACAATAAAAGATAGAAAAGAAAACCAAAAGAAATTAAAGAAAAGAGAAAAATAAAATAAAACCAAGTCTATTATTTCTAACTCTGACACATACCATCATTTTTATGTTAGATCAGCATTATTCTACAAGATTGTAATAGACAGTAGAGTATTTAGGATAGTAGTTACTTTTAGAAAACCTTATTTTGCTCTCTTAGATTTCTCTAAAAGTATATTGTATTTAATTATTAGCTTTTATAATACATACTTAGGATTTCCTAAAGGTTATAAACTCTGCACATCCCTGCAGACTTTGCTAAGTTGCCCTAATAGATATCATCAGTCTTTGATTTGGTCAATCTTCTTTTTTAAGTATAAATATTAGTTATATTCTCTCTAAGTTAAGCTAATATTATGGTTATCTTGTTATTTATTTTATCTGTTACTGTGACTCTGTTACTCTTGAGGAACAATTACATACTTCTCTACTAATCTTCAAATTTTTTAAGAGAAATAAATAAATAGAAACAAGTCCACTATTCACAACTCTAATATATATCCATTGATATTATTATTCTAGATTCTTCTATCTCATGTGATCACAATCACATGTCTAGTGACACTATACCATGTGACACATCATGTGACTGTAGTCATATACCTCTTTATCATCTATAAAATAAAAAAAGAAAAAGAAAAATAGAATTAAGAAAATAGAAATGGAAATCAAAACAAATGTATCAGATATAATAGTTGGCTAGTGATATGTTGACAGACATTATTGGTTTTTCACAAGACAACCTAGATGCTTTTTCTACTCTTAAGATAACATTTCTTAGATATTTACATTTGTGATACTTTCTTCTCTTACCTAAGTATATTAATCATGGTCTGCCATCAAACCCTATCTAATAAATTGCTGAAATAAATACTTATTATATATCAACCAAAAACTATTGCTCGGACACACATGCACCCCATGAGGAAAGTATAATTAACATTCAGCTTCCTTTATGATATGCAAGCTCCAACTGAACCAGAACTATGGAGTGGATCATTTCACCCTATCTCACTTCATGGATCAATTGAACATTTCACATCAAACTCCAAAAATATCAAGGTCACTCTCGATTTCTTGGCAAAGTACATCAAGAACAAACAGGTAAATGGCAATTTGGTAAACAACCTTAACAATTTTGATGGCATAGGTGATGCTATCTAGAATTTTATTTCTTCAGTATACAAGGCTAAATGGGACTCCCTTTATACTGATAGAAAAACTAACATTCTTAGAGCTAAAATTTCTTTGAAATTCACCCTGAGAACTGTGTCTTCTAACAATGGTAACAAGAAAGAAATTGCTAAACCAGTCCTGGTTACCATCAATAAAGTTCCTCTGCTACCTCCTCTCCTGGCTAAGACAAAGAAGGAAGTCAATGTTATTTCTGTTGTAACAACCACTCGTCACTCAAGGACAAATGATCTCACAATGAGCAAAGCTCTCCAATAGGCTATCAAGTAAAGAGTGGGGGAATTACAAGAGAACTCAGCAAGGAGCCCTCACTATATTATCTACTATATATATACATGGCTCCTGGTCCATGCTACAATAATATCTATCTGGCCCTTAAGTCTATGTGTCATCCTCATATCCATTACTCATCCACATATGTTTTCCATAAGGCTACCATGCTTCCTACATGTGCCCTGATATCATACCTTTAATCTCCGCTGTACATGTACACACCATGTGTACACCATGAGGAACCCATGTCCCTTGATATCACTCCTAACCTTAACTCCTTCTAGACTCTTCCTGATTCTTCTAGACCCTAAGTCCTTCCAGACTACTCTAGACTCTGTCACATGACTTCCAGGTCATGTGCCTATCTCCTATCTCTCTTCTGTTATAGACTAATAATTATAATACTTAACCCTAACCCTAGTCCAAGTCTGTCCACACTTTCATCTTATAACAATTTCCAAGTATTTCCATTCCAAGAAACCCACAGTTGTAAACAAGGACCAAGATATAAACAACAACTTTGGAAAGTCTTATGCTCAGGCCTCCAAACTGTCTATCAACACATCAGAAGTACTCAAAATAAAGGAAACTTTCCCATCTCTTAGTGCCAAAAAGATTGACCAGATAAACAGCATTGTTAACAGCCAATCCAAACTGAAGCCGCATATCAAGATGACGACTAAAGACCCATCAAGAAAACAGGTAATTATCCCAATGAGCAAGGAAAATAATAGTAACTTCATGAAAAATTCGTCTCTTCACATGGCTAATATTAACAGGCTTTTATACAATGTTAAATCAGAAGTTTTAGTTGATTACATCCGATCTGATCCTATGGGAGTCACCATCATCACCAATAAAATTTCACAACAATCTGACATGTTGATCATTGATCAATATATTAAAAGTTCTAACAACATCAATTCCCTTCAGGTGGAAGAACCTCATCTTCCCAAGTCCAAGTCTTACTTAAAGATCATTGATATCCCATTCTACCCTTATGGTAATTCTCAAGAAAGGCTTACTTCTAATGACATTGAAACAATTCTCAAGTAGAATCATATCTTCAACAATATTTCTCTTGCTTTTAAACCAAGAGTAATAAAGGTTTCTCCTAAATCTAACATGTCGATTGTTTGGATAGATATTTGGGACATCCAGAGTGGCAGTAATGCCAAGATGCTCATTAACAGATGTTTCAATGTCAGAAGTTATATCGCAACCATTCGGGGAGCCAACATAAACCCTGGTATACCATAGTGCAAAAATTGTTGGAAGTGGGGTCACACAACATTCTCATGCAGAATCCAAGGATCAAAATGCGTCAAATGCAATGGTCCTCATAAATCTGAACACCATTGAGAATTTGGATGGTGCTGTAAAGCGAACAACAAGATCAACCCTCCAAGATTGGAAACGAAAAAAGGGGATCCATGTCCTCACTTATTCAAATGCTTGAATTGCCAAGGAGATCATCAAGCAGACTCCAACCAATGTCTGTTCTGGAGACACAGGTTCAATAGGGAATGGCAATAGAGGAAGTACGCTGAAGTCCATGAAAATAGATTCAAATTGATTTGTTCTGAAGGGAATGGCTTAGCTCAACAATGATTGTGAAAAACCTCAAAATTTTTTCACAAAATGTTTGCAAGAACTCCCTCATCGTCAATATCCTTCTCAAGACTCTAAATCAGTTTGATATCATTTTAATTCAAGAACCTCCTTGGTCTGAAATTCAAAAAATACCTAGTACTTCAGATCATGACAGAGAACCTCTCATAGGCACCATTCACCACCCTAACTGGATTTTGTTCGCAAGAATCTCATCAGTCAGGGCAGACTTTTCTAGAGTCATCACCTACGTCAACATATGCCTTTCTTCTTTACATTTTCTTTTTCGCAAAGACATTATCAATCATAGGGACATCATTCTCATTTCCTTCTTCAACAACAATGTATGCTATTATATCATGAATGTCTATTCTGATTCTTCTCATACAGCTTTAAAGTATCTAAAGGATACTGAAGTTAACATTGACAATGTCATTCTTATGACAGGTGACTTTAATATTAGAGACAGTTTATGGGATTCATCTTTTCTGTTCCACTCTTTTATTAGTGACAATTTAATTATTATAGCTGATTCTTTCAATCTTGCATTGTCTACTCTGACTAACCCCTGTCCAACTAGATACTCTGATATAGCAGGAGAATCTAACTCCGTGATTGACCTCATGTTCCTCCGATATGGATTATCAGAACTTGACCAACATTTAATTCACCCTGATTTCTGGTTATCCTCAGATCACGCCCCTCTCTCTATTAATATCCCTATCTCTGAAGAGATCATCTAATCATATAAACTCTCACTGGCCCCAAAAAGTGACCAAGAAACTGCATTCATTGAAGACATTATTTCAAACTTCAAAAACATAGACACGTCTAACATTGTTGACACCGAAAAATTGGAATGCACAGTTAACCAACTCGGAATGTTTATTAACCAAGCATGGACAAAAAATACCAATAAATCAAAAATCTCCAAGCACTCAAAACAATGGTGGATAGAGGAATATAGTCGCTCTCTCAATAACTATAGAGCGTCAAGAAGTCTCGAAAATTGGAAGAAATTCAAAAAGATCATTGAAGACATCAAGAGATCATTTTTTGACGATAAAATTCAAGAAGTTGTGAACAAGAGTCGTGGTCCTTGGGAACTGATGAACTGGATTAGGAAATGAAAACTTCCCACCATCGAGGCTATCAATAATAATGGTCAACCATGCCTCTTCTCTGAAAACTTATGGGATGCCCTTCATAATATATTCAATACCACTCTAAATTGACAGGTTGATCTCAACATTCTTAATGAGGTAGAGTATAAACCCTCTTTTCCTTGAAGCTCTTTCTCCAAAGAAGAGTTCAAATCAGTGATCAGCAAATGTAGCGATTCGTCAGTGTCTGGTCCCAACAAGTTAACATGGCGCTATTTGAAGTTCATCATCAACCAAGATACTTGCCTCACCAACATAATCAACATTACCAATTCATGCATCAATTTAGGCTATTGGCCAAAATACTTCAAGTATTCGTCCACTATAATCATATCTAAACCCAACAAGACAACGTACGATCAGCCAAAAGCGTTTTGACCTATCATTCTTCTCAATACCTTAGGGAAACTCATTGAGAAGGTGATCACTGAAAGACTCCAATTCACAGTCACAAGTAATGATTTTGTCCACCCAAGCTAACTAGATGGATTAAAATTCAAGTCCACCATGGATGCTGGCATAGTTCTTACCCACATCGTTTGATCAGGATGGGCCAAAGGCAAATTGACAAGCTCTCTTGCATTTGACATATCGCAATTCTTCCTGTCACTCAACCATAAACTCCTAACTCTCATTCTTGAGAAGACAGACCTTGATCCTAAAGTAATCTCTTTCTTTGCAAACTACCTAGTCAAGAGAAAAACAAGTTATGTGTGGAACGACTTTTCTTCCCCTAGTTTTGAAGTCAATGTCAGAGTAGGCCAAGGGTCTGCTCTTTCTCCTATCCTTTCAGCTTTATATCTCACTCTGTTTTTATATATTTTAGAAAAATGATTAAAAAATCTAAAAATTCCCATTTTTATTCTTTCATTTGTGGATGATGGACTTATTATTGCTCAGAACAAATCTTTAGACATTTCTAACTCTCATCTTTTTTGTAGTTACAATGTTCTTTTTAAGCTCCTTGATAGTTTTGGTCTTGCCATCAAACATTCGAAAAACTGAAATTTTCTACTTTAGCAGATCTCAGAGATTCTTTAATCCTTCTTTTCTAGACCTTTCCCTGATTAGCGGACCAATTTTACAGCCCAAAGATACTTAGAAGTACCTAGGCTTCATCTTTGATCGCAAACTTACATTCCACAAACACATTGATTACTACTCAAACAAAGCAATATCTATAGTCAAATGTATAAAGCTTTTGGGAAATTCATCACAAGACATCAACCCCCTTCAAAAATGATTGCTATACAGATGCTGCATTCTTCCTATAGCACTTTACGGCTTCCAACTGTGGTTTTACAACAAAGCCCCTATATCATACTACATGAAAATCCTGGATAAGATGTAGAGGAGAGCCATCATTTGGATTTTAGGGGCATTCAAAACATCGCCATCAGAGAGAATTGAAGCAATCGCTGGAATTATACCTATCAAATTCCACCTTCAAAAACTCACTAGAAGATCGCAAATTCACCCCTTCAAGCTCCCTACTAATCATATCTTAAGAGAACTAATGGATGATTTGCCCATATCGTCCAATAAACCCAATCCTCATGCAGTTAGTTCTCTTACAAACCAACAAAAGAACATAGCCAAAGGCCACCTTATCAACTCATGCAACAAGGCCTATGGTATCCTCTTATCATTTTCTCCTCTTAACCCAGAATTTTCCCCTGGTTTTCATATTATGGACAATTTTTCTGATTATTTTTCTTTCAATTTAGTTAATAAAAAAGAAAAAGAAAAAGATAGAATCCACACTCAAGAACTAGACAAAATGGTTCTTCGTACATCTTCTTCACCACATACAGCCCTCGTAGTAACAGATGCTAGCATCAAGAACAACATTACTACATCTATATTGCATGTGCACATAGCCACCCATCCCCTTACTAAAACAGTTCATCATACAGCATTCATAACAAGCACAGAAGCAGAACTGTTCACCATCAGATGCGGTATCAACCAGACCTGCATTAAAGAAAACATGTCCAAGATTATTGTCATCACTGACTCCATTCATACTGTGAAGAAAATATTCAACAGCAAATCCCATCCTTTCCAATCTCACACTGTAGTGATTCTCAGCGAGTTGTGGGGTTTCTTCAACTCAAGCCACGATAATTCTATTGAATTTTGGGAATGTCCAAGCTGCCTTAAATGGAGGTTTCATAAGGATGTCGACAAAGATTCCAAATTGTTCTACCCAACTCCTGTGTACTCTTGCAAAATATCCTGGGATTATTGCAAGAAAACTGACAGTGACGATATCATTAACCAGTGGAA
>Ga0157358_1001545_pt1 | contig 10010 bp, 7 predicted proteins | sample AttcapACBM2_FD_111484 | JGI IMG/M metagenome (GOLD analysis project Ga0157358, IMG submission 111484) | Fungus gardens microbial communities from leaf cutter ant in Botucatu, State of São Paulo, Brazil - Atta capiguara ACBM2 | ecosystem: Host-associated > Fungi > Mycelium > Unclassified ...
GGAGCTGTTATCTGTCATAGCAGCTGTCAGGCTAATTTTAGAAGGTAACTAATTATGTTACTACATTGATATGCTTGTATCTCTACCAATACTTATTGCTTTGAGATGCATCATATATCTTTGTAAACAGATTGATGAGCACTTTCCAATGCAAGTTCAATCATGTGAATCAGTTCAGCAGTTCATGAGATATTAGCAGACAAAGCTTTTATAGCTACTGATGGCCTGATATCTCAGTCATTTGTTATCACTTTTGTACATCCCACACATATGTGGATAGCCCTTATCTGGGACTTTCCAGTGCAACTTAGTTTGTGAAAATATGTCCACTGGTTGTGGAGATACAAGCTGAATGAAGTTTGTAACAAGAAGTTGAGAAAGCAGTATTATCATAGAGATGTATTTTTCAGATGGGTAGACTTAGCATATGACAATAGCATTAGTGTTTTTTGTAGAAAAAAAGAATGGTAAGAAGTGAATAGTATAGAATTTAAATGAATAGACTATTAAGAATAATTACTCTTTACTTCTTATTTTAGATATTATGGAAGATATAAGTATTGAAAAAAATACTTACAAAGTTGGACTTATAATAATAGAGATATAATAATATATAGATAAAGGAGAAAGATAAGTGAAAGATAGTGTTTATGACTCTGGAAGAATCATTTGAACCTACAGTTATGTTCTTTGAACTAATTAATTCTCCAGTGACATTTTAAAAAATAATGAATGAGATTCTATAAAATCTGATTAATACTGGAAAAGTAGTAAGCTTTATTGATGATATAATTGTAAGAACAGAAGAAAAAGAGGAATATGATAAAGTAGTAGAGAAGATAATGAAAAAATTGGTAAAACATGATTTGTATATAAAACAGAAGAGGAAAAGGTAAAGAAAAGTATTGGATTGGCTAACTCTAAAAGAAGATAAAAAAGTATAGAAGTTTTTAAGACTAGCCAACTATTATCAGAAGTTTATTAAAGATTTCACAGTGATAGCTAGACCATTATATAATATAGTGAAAAAGGATTTAAAGTGGAATTGGATGGAGAAGCAGAAAAAGATATTTAAAAAAATTGAAGGAAAAATTCACAAAATAACTAGTATTAGCAGCACACACTTCTTTCTCTCTTACCACCATCCTATATGGTAGTATCCATAAGAGAATTAGTGAGTAATATATTTTCCATCTTATCAAATATCTCTTCTAACACTACTCTAGCATGAACATACTCTAACCTGAATATAGATGATATCAATATAGATCCTCTCAGAGAGAGATTTCTATTTCTCTCCAAAAACAACTCTAAAGAGTCTTCTATTCTCTCTAAAGCTTCTTTAGTTCCATACTATGAACAGATGGAAGTCCAGAACAATAATACTATGTAGAGTGAAGCTGAGTATACTTCTCATTCTTCAAATTCTAATATAGAGGAGCACAATATCTCTAACAATTCAGAAATTGGTAATGGGCCCAAGTATGGAAAGCAATGTGAAGTCAATGAGGCTCTAGCCCTAAATAACATATTGCCATCTTGTGAGGCAAGCAAGGCAATTGATCAATATATTCTGAATATATAGTAAGAAGTCTATGAGATCTTTCTAGCTTACAACATCAACTGTTCTTCTGAACCTAATGCATATGATGATAAGGCCCACTCAATCTCTATTTTTTACACTATGGAATTCTTGGAAATTAACTCTAAGAACATATATACTTCCTTATTATATATGTGTTACAAACATCATTCAGCTTGTATCTCCACAACCAGTAGACCAATTTTCACAAACTAAGTTGTGCTGTAAAGCCCTAAATGAGGGTTATCTGTACATATGCAGGATGTACAAAAGCAACAACAAACAACCAAGATATCAGGTCATCAGTAACTGTAAAATCTTTTTTGCTAATATCTCATGAACGACTGGACAGATTTGCATGATCAAACTTGCATTGGAAAGTACTTATCAAACTGTTTCCAACAATATACAGTATATTATATAGTGATAAGTATTCATAGAGATACAAGTATATCAATGTAGTAACATAATTAGTTATCTTTTAAAATCAGCCTGACAGCTGCTATGACAGATGACAGCTCCTATCAGGTATGAGTTTTGATCATGTGATGGCAATAGCTTATACACAAACTATTAATCTTTTATATATATACTTCTATGTTTGAGGATTAAATCTCAGACTTGACAACATCAATTTACATCAATCTTTATTCTTTATTATCTGTATTGATCATTATTGTCATCATTATTGAACTTCTAAATCACTTTTAAACCTCTGAGAGTACACCCAAGGTTCAGATATCACAAATAAGTGAGTAGTTCATTTTGTGATAGTATCAGAATCTAATTGAGGACTATTAAATTCTCTTCTCTATTTAAATTACTATTCTTATTATTCCTATATTCCAATTTTCTTTCTCTCTCTAAAATTCTCTGATTCTTGTAATTTCTTGCCAAATATCCAAACCCTCTGTAACTATAACAATTTCTACCACAGTCCATCTCTATTATATATAGGTCACACCTTGGTATAAATCCTGTCTACTGTTGCTATGGGTGTATGATGATCATATTTATTCTCTCAACTTTCTCTATTAAAGCAGACTTTGCCAGTACCTACTATTAAGCCTCTGCCTTTCTTAGCCAAACTTAAGGCTATGTCAACTATTGCTGTTGTGCTCTTGATGTGTTTGTTCTTGATGTTGAAGATCTTATTTCTCTCCTACTTCTTAATCTCTCTTTCTCTCTTCTACTTTCCTTTTAATGCTTATCTAAATTTATTGCTCTTCTATATTACTATTCAATACTTTCTGAAGGATGTTTCACTTCCATCAACTTTCTCTATATTACTGTATTTAATATTCTGCTTAAAATCCTCTATTAATGGCTTCCTTTCATATCTACCATCTCTTGCTGTTCTTCTGAACTTCTGTACAAACTTTTCTATTATCTTACTTCTCTACTCTACTTTCTTCAACTCTGCCACTTTCAACATCTCATTATCCTCCACTAAGTTCTTGCTTTAAATTTGTAAGGAAATTCTCCACTGTAGCATATGCCAAACTTTCATTCTCCAAATCTTCTATTACATTCTCTTTCTATATATCTGCTAACACTCTCTATACATATGACAAAACCTACTATACCTACTTCTCTACTACTACATTCCTCATTTTCATTTATATATATAGCCTATATACTGTTTAGAACTTTGAAATCTTACTTATTTTCCTATTAAACATTTGTGGCTTAGCCAGTTCTATGTTTGACCCAGTGTTGGATCTAAGGAATACCATTACTGCTCCTGCTACTGCTAATAGTACTTGGAGTTGTGCCTACATTGCTGCAAGCTACTTCTATTACTGCTAGATTATCTACTCATAATGATTTGAATTATATGAACTCATATTTGTCAAGTTCACAAACAGTGGACTTAGCTTTTCTATTTCACTTTTTATTTTTATTTTCATTTCTGTTTTATTTTTCTATTTTTCTATTTTTAGAACAACTAGGGTTAGGGTGGATTGGTCATGCTGTCACATTAGTCACAAGACAGATCACGAGACTTGGGAGAATTTAGTAGAAGGTTCGAGAATAGATAACATCATATAACATAAACACCACATGTTGGCCTCATGGACTACATATGGTTGTTTAGGGTAGGGTGCACAGTAGTTATCACGGACCATCTGTAGGACTATATAAGATAGACTAGTTTGTAGAAGAGTTTTCTATTGAGTTCTCTTGTGTTACTCAATACAAGAGTTATTCTACTACTCCACTCTAAGAGTTTTAGTTCATAACAATATTGTAAAATAGTGGAAAGTCAATAGATGATAATAGTAGTAGTGGTATGGGAGGTAAGAATGTATATAAGAGGAAGATAAAGCTAGTACTGGTCTTCTCCTCTGATTCATAATTAGAACTCAACTCAATTTCTATAAGTATTAGTAGGCTCTTTTTAAGTCCATCTCACATTGTCTACTAACTATCTTGACTACTAACTACTGTCTTAATTGAAATCTAAACAATTTTGTCCTAAAAAGAACATTCTACTCTAAACAAGGTCTAAAAAACACTTACCATTCTCTTATATGGATAGGTCATAAAGAGACACTGTAGCATAGGGCTACTACTTGAAGAAAACTATTTACTATATTTACAAGATATTAGTAGGCTTTAATGCAATATGAATAACTAGACTTTTTCTGTTTAGCTAATATACCTCTTAAGCTTAGAGTCTGGCTATTCTTTTTGACCAAAGAGCAATGTTGCTTCTGGTCAAGAATAATTTAAGAGAGTAAATAAAAAAGACCTTGGGTTAGGCAGTCTCAATTACCCTTTTTGAGTTCTAACATTAAGATTGAAGACTAAAAGTTAAGTTAACAAAAGAATCTTGTATTGGGTTAACACAAGAAAACTTGATGAAGTTTCTAAGTTTAATCTGTCTACCTTATATATTAGGCTTATAGTCTATGCTATACTAAATCTAGCCTACTCTAAAGAGCATGTATTTGCCTTAAGATCAATATGTGTAATACATATTATAATACTGTAACAATTTGTAACAGTTATATATAACATCTTACTAACTTTAATCCTAAGTTCAAAATAAGAAAATAAAATAAAATAAAATAAAATAGAAAATAAAATAAAATAGATAGAGTCTGCCATCTTCAATTCTAATACACTATCTCTACTTACAAATTTCAGTTTTTACCTATAGTTATACCTTTATCTCTCTATATCTCTAGTTATTATCAAATTGTTTAGAGTTGAAGATAGTAAACTCTATTTATTTTTATTTTTATTTCTTATTTTTTTATTTATCTTAGTTTTGAACTTAGGATTAGAGTTAGCATGATATTATATGTGACTGTGACTTGTGACAGTCACACAATCATATATTAATAGTATATAGTATATATCCCTTTAGAGTAGGCTAGGTTAGTGTAGCATAACCTATTAGCCAAGTATATATAAGATAGACACTTTGTAACTGGAACTCTATTGAGTTTTCTTATATAAACCCTATATAAGGTTCTTCTTCTAACTTATTACTGAGTCTTGAGTTATAATATAAATAAGTTCTTTCCAATTTCAGACATTATTCTCAATATTTTCATTAGTGTTTCTGACCACCTAGTATAATTATTCTAGTCTTATATCAGCATTGTTTCACTTGATTACTATAGACTAATAGAATACTTAAGATAACTATCATCTCTAGAAAATTTTATTCTATTCTTTTATATTTTTCTAGAGATGAGTCATATATTAGATATTACTCATCAATAAACTTAGGTTTTCCTGAAGTTGTAATTTCTGCTGAATCACCACAGTCTTTATCCAGTTACTCTAACACTATTCATATATATTTCTATATCTTTTGTTACTCCTAACCACCAATAATTCCTTATTAATAACTCTATTGTCTTCCTTCTTTCTTTATGTCTAGCTGCTAATATATCATGATATACCTAGATTATTTCTACTCTCAACTTCTTATTCTTTGGTACATAAACTTTTTCTTTCTTCAATACTAACTCTCCATATATCTGTTATTCATTATTTCTTAATGTTTTTTTTGATTTTTGTTATCATTTTCTACTCCTACTTTCCAATCCAGTCTTTTACTCAGTCTATTTGTCTTTTCTACTTTTGTTCCTACTTTCATTCCAGATATATGCTTTAGATAAAAAAAATGAAAAAGGTGAGAGTGAAGATGTTAAGAAGAAACAAGTAGTAGATAAAAAAAGAGTTGGTGTTGAAAGAAGAAAAAGTGTATGTGCCAAAGAATGAGAAGTTGAGAGTAGAGATAATCTAATTACACCATGATGTACTGGTAGCTGGATATAGAGGAAAATGGAAAATAACAGAGTTGGTAGCAAGAAATTACTGGTGGCTAGGAGTAACAAAAGACATTAGAAAATATGTAGATAGATATAACTTGTGTCAAAAAATGAAGAATAGGACAGAGGTACCAACAGAGAAGATGATGGCAAATAAAGTACTGAAAAGGCCATGGATGGTAGACTTTATTACAAAGTTGCTGTTAGTAGTAGAAAAGGATGCAATCTTAGTAGTTTGCAATAGATTGTCCAAAATAGTATATTTTGTAACAATTACAAAGAGAATGTCAGCAGAGAGATTGGTGCAAATGTTTAGAGATAAAATATGAAAGTTACATAGGTTGCTAGAGAGTATGATTTTAAATAGGAGACTATGGTTTGCAGCAAAGTTAACAAAGAAGTTGAATAAAATATTGGGTATTAAAACAAAAGTTGTCAACATCATTTCATCCAGAAACAGATGGTTAGACTAAATAAATGAACTAGAAGCTAGAACAATATTTACAGTTCTTTGTTGATCATAGGCAAAAGAATTGGCCAGAGTGTTTAACAATAGCAAAATTTGCAGTAAACAACAAGATATATTCAGCAACCAAAGTATCTCCATTTATAGCAAATTATGATAGAAAGTTAAGAATGGAAGGGGATATTAGAAGAAAAGAAAAGATGGAAAAGATGACAAAGTTGGTAGAAAGGATAAAGAAAATACAGAAGAAAAGACAACATTAAAGAAAGCTCAGGAGGAGATGAAGGAACAAGCAGATATAAAGAAAAAAGAAGCTAAAAAGTAGAAGAAAGGAGATAAAATAATGTTGAGCACAAAAAATCTAGTATTCAAGAAAAGACTGGCAAAGAAATTAGTAGATTGATATATTAGCTCATATATCATTGACAAGATAGTATTTACTAATGCAGTCAAATTATAACTACCAACTTCAATGAGAATTTACCTGGTTGTAAATATTGGTCAAGTAATAAGATATAGAGAACAAGTAGAGGGACAAAAAGTAGAAGAAGTACAACTAGTAGAAATAGATGGAGTTAAGAAGTAGGAAGTAGAAAAAATATTAGATAAAGAAAATAAAAGAGGTTGTGAAGTATTTGGTATATTGGAAGAGATTTACAGCAAAAAATAATATATAGAAAAGGGAGAAAGACCCAGAGAATGCAAATAAAATAGTAGCAGAATTTGAGGAAAGACTTAGTATAGAGGTGAGAAAGTAAAAGTATTTGGATTTGGTAGAGGAAAGAAACATTAGGAAAAGAAAATTACCAGAGAATTATATGGTGAAGATATTGTATAGATAGAATAATAGAAAGTTAGAGAAGAACTAGTAAAAATAGAAGCCAGTTTCTCTGGAGAAAAACCTTGAAGAGGGAATAATATTAGAGTTAAAGACAGTAGACTTTGTTTTTCTTTATTTTTTCTTATTTTTCTTTTGTAAAATTTATTTTCTTATTTTAAATTTAGAGTTAGAGATTAGCATGATATTACATATCACTGTCACTATTACATGATCATATATCACACAGAATAATATAGAAGATTCTGGAATAATAATGTTATATAGTATATTTACTACATGTTAATCTTAAAGCTAATATATGCTCTTTAGTGTAGGCTAAATTTAGTATAGCATGAACTATTAGCCTAGTATATATAAGATAGATACTTTGTACTTGAAACTTCATTTTTCTCTTGTATTAACACTAATATAAGGTTTCTTTGTTAACTTGATACTTTGAGTCTTTAATCATAACAACCAGCCTCTATCAACAAAACTTCTCCCATTATATAATCTAGCACATTAACTTTCATCTTTATTTTTTTTATCTAAGTCTGGTGCTAGTTCTTTTATAAGATCATATAATAGTCTAGCTATAAATACAAAATCTTTAACAAACCACTTATAATAATCAGTAAGTTCTAAAAACTTCTAAACTTTCTTAATTTCATTGGAAGTCAGCCAGTCTAATACTATCTTTATCTTTTTCTCCTCTATTTTTATTTCTTCCAGTCCTATTACTACTCCTAAGAATCTTATCTCTCTAATCTTTCACTTATATTTTTCTGGTTTTATATATAAGTCATTTTTTACCAATCTCTTTACTACTTCTTTTACTACTTTATTATACCTTTTCTCTTCTTCCATTCATACTATTATATTGTCAATAAAACTTACCACTTACTTAGTATTGATTAAGTCCTATAAGATCTTGTTCATCATTGTCTAGAATGTCATAGATGAGTTTGTCAGATCAAAGAACATCACTATTGGTTTGAATAATTCTTCCAGAGCCATAAATACTGTCTTTTATTAATATTTTCTATAATATCTAACATTAAAGATAAAAGATAGTTATTTAATAATTTATTTGTTTAATTATTTTATCACAAAATAAACTACTCACTTATTTATAATATCTGAACCTTGGATGCACTCTTAGAGATTTAGAAGTGATTTAGAAGTTCAATAATAATGATAAAGATTAATATAAATATCAATAATCATAAGAGATAATGATTAATGATAATTGATGATAAATAATGTTGTTAAGTCTAAGATCTAATTTTCAGATATAAAAGTATTTATACAAAAATAGTAATGGTTTGTATACAAGCTATTTCTATTACATAGTCAAAACTTATATCTTGTGGGGCTATTATCTATCATAGCAAATATAAGGCTAATTTTAGAATATAACTAATTATATTATTATATTGATATACTTGTATGTCTATAAATACTTATTTTTATTATTATATCATCAAAACTATTTGATAAGTGCTTTTTAACACAACTTTGATCATAGAAATCTGTTTAGTCATTCTTGAGATAATAACCAGTAAAACTTATAGTTACTGATAATTTGATACCTCAGTAATCTGTTATTACTTTTGTATATTTCACATATGTACAAATAGCTCTCATTTGAGGCTTTCCAGTACAACTTGGTTTGTGAGAATCAGTCTGCTAGTTGTGGAAATACAAGTTGAATGAAGTTTGTGACATATTTATAGTTCTGCACTATTTACTTCTTACTATCTTTTTGTTCTACAAAAAACACTAGTGTTTTTTGAAACAACTTTAAGAGTCTAATATACCCTTTCCTCAATTTTTTATCAATGAACTTATATACCTCTTCTTTTTCTTCTCTTGATAACAAGTATACTTTCCTCTTCTTTAGTACAAACTCTTTCTTTATATCAATCACATGATCTCATATCTTCTTCATTGGCATTTTCTTACTTGCTTTCTTTTCAAAGATATGAATTTACTTGTAGAACTTTTGAAAAACCAATTTCTTAGCCTCTTTTTGGATTTTTCTACTTCCTTATCTTTATTCCAAATCTCTTATTCTTCTGCTATCTTCTTTACTTCTATTATCCTTTTCTTCTTTCTTCTACTTCTTTTCTTCTCACTTTTTTTCTTCTTTCTGTTTCTGTTATCCTAGTTCTCTCTGCTTTAGCTTCTACTACTTTCTATATTTCTCTAAATATCTTGTTATTTTTACTTCTCCTACTCTCTAGTCAATTTCAGGATTGTAGTGTACAGACCATAGCATTCCCAAAATCATACTCCACTTTTAACTATCAATTATATTTTATCTCCATCCTTTCTTCATGTTTCTTGTAAAAAAAAATATTTACTTCCATAATGTTTTATATCAGTCTCTCTTTGTTAAAAGTGCCATCTATATTTCTTATATAAATAAGTCTTTCAATTTTTTTCAACTTAAATCTTTGCTTCTTATATATTCTTTCCAGCTCAATCTTCACTGTTATCTCTCTTAACAAATCCCCATTTGAGTTGTATCTGAATGAATTTTCATTGTCTGTTATCCTACTATAAAGTATTGCAAATTTATTATAATTAGAGCCTAATTGAGAACTATCAGACTTTCTTTTTCTTTTAAATTATTTTAAATCCTCTATAATTATAAAAATTCCTTTTATATTTTAGATCCATATGTTGTGACAACCACTAGATACAAGGTCCAATGATAACACAAGCGGTAAAGCTCTCAGTTAAGCAATCAAGTGGGAAGAAGCATAAGAGAACTCGACAAGGAGTCTCTGCTAAATTAGAGTTTCTTATATACAAAACATGCTTGGTCCATGCTACTAATAATTA
>Ga0157358_1001546_pt1 | contig 10008 bp, 4 predicted proteins | sample AttcapACBM2_FD_111484 | JGI IMG/M metagenome (GOLD analysis project Ga0157358, IMG submission 111484) | Fungus gardens microbial communities from leaf cutter ant in Botucatu, State of São Paulo, Brazil - Atta capiguara ACBM2 | ecosystem: Host-associated > Fungi > Mycelium > Unclassified ...
GAACTCTATTAAGTTTTCTTGTATTACTTAATACAAGAGTATGTTTTTGTCTTATCTCTTGTCATATGCAAAGTCTACCTATTTGGAAGATATATCCATATGGTGATACTACCTCTCAACATCCATGATACAAGCCTGTCCTCCATGACAGCCACCCTTTTCACAACATGTCCCAGCAGCAGTAATGCAACAAACTAAATATCCTGTCTTCTATAACAGTGATACTTCTATCTGACCTGGTCTTCTATAGCAAAGTCCTACTCCTGTCGGTGTCTCACCACTGAAATCTCTACTCAGGGTGATAGAAACTATACCACTAAAGCCCTGAGTATATCTTATAGTTCTTACTTATATATAAGACTAGTAGTTATACTGTAATTCACTAGTCTGATAATTAACAAAGATAAACTCTTATTGAACTTGATCCCTAGTGTTCAATGGCAACATACCAAATCAGCATTCACTTCTGTCTTAGACTTATCCATTCATCTGAAGTTGTGACTATGCAGCATACAGATGATGTAGCACATAAGCTAAAGCCAAGGTCATTCTACAAGTTTGCACATCTCTGAGCCAATCCTATAGACTTTTACCCTTAGTGTGAACCATGCTTGACATATCTGAGGCTTAAGTTATAACACTACCACTATGTATACTCTGAGTTGTCAGGAATCATGGAGTTGTTGTTTGGAACTCTATGAATTGATAGGAAATGCAGGATTTGGTCCTTAAATTGATAGATAATTGGAATAGAGTGTAATCTATATTAGAAAAAAAGGATAGAAAGAGTGTGGATATTAGATGATATATGATAGTGTCACTCTTTTAAGACCAAGCTTTTGAGATCCTACTTATACAGGGAGTAGTGAGTGCTATGGTTTCTAATATGGAGGCATTTCTTAAAAGGAGCCAATTATTAGTTTAAAATTTGAATAGATTATAAAACCCTGGAGTACTTTATGAAGGCTCAGAAGTTAAATCAAAGGTAGGCTAGATATATTATGGCTCAAGGTCCTTAGAGTTGGATGATAAAATAAAAACCTTATATTAGGGTTTAATATATAAGAACTCGATAGAAAGCTCTATACAAGATTGTCCACCTTATATACTACTTGTTACAACTTAAAGTTATGACTTAAAGACCTTAGAATTGGTCAATAAATAGAACCTTACATAGGGTTACACAAGAGAACTCGATAGGGAACTCTGTATAGGATTGTCTATCTTATATACTGAAGCCTCATGGTCCATGCTACTCTACTTCTAACCTATCCTAAACAACTATGTATTTACCTTAAGATTAGTATGTATTATATATGCTGTATGACATTATCCTTCCAGTGTGACATGTGATCATGTGACCATGACTGTGACAGCATCATGTGATATGTAACTGATGTGTGACAGTGTGATGTCACACTAACTCTAATTCTAAGTTCTCAAAATGGAAAATAAAGAAAAAGAAAATAGAGATGAAAAAGAAAAAGAAAAATAGTTAACATCTACTGTCTTCCACTCTGACACTACTGGCTCATGGTCTATACTCTACTACTTTAGCCTGCCCTAAGTGACTATGTATTACATATACTAGAATCTTTTACATTCTTCCATCATATTTCCATGACTATGACTAGTCATGTGATCTGCTACATGTGACAGTGTGACTTGTGACAGACTTGTCACATTAACCCTTAGTTCAGAAAAGAAAATATAAGAAATATAAAAAGATATTAGAAAAAACTTGAGTCTAGACTTTGTAACTCTAACAAGATAGGTATTATACTTATCAAGATTTGATTTTACTTTGAAGCATATAGCTAGCAAAAGTATGGAATAAGCAAATAGTTTGAACAGAAGAGCAGATTGGGCAGAAGGAGTAGAAAGAGATAATGAAAATTAAGTGATGTTGAAAAAGAAGTGGCTAGAAATTAAAGTGATAAAAAAGAAGTAGTTATTGATTGAAGGAGCTGAAGAAGAAATCATAGAAAAAATCAAAAAATCAGAAGCAAAAGATGATAAGGTAGTGAAAGTAGTAGAGAAAATAAAGAAGGTTAGGGTTAAAGTATTGAGAAATAATAAATGGCAAATAGAGGGCAAGTTAGTATTGAAAGAAGAGAAGATATATGTTCTGAAGGATAAAGAGTTGAGATTGGAGATTGTTTGGCTACATTATAATACACTAATAGTAGAACATAGAGGTTGGTGAAAGATAGTAGAATTGATCACTAGGAATTATTGGTGGCTAGGAGTTACTAAGGAGGTAAAGCAACATATAGAAGGATGTGATCAGTATCAGAGAATAAAAAATAAGGTAGAGATGCCAGCAGGAAAACTAGAACCAAGCATAGTACTAGAAAGACTATAGCTATATATATTAGTAGACTTTATTACAAAGTTACTGGTATTTAGGGATTATGATTCAATTTTGATGGTTTGTGATAGGTTTTCAAAAATATTGTATTTTATAACAACAATAGAAAAAGTAATAGTAGAAGGTTTAGTAAAGTTGTATAAAGATAATATATGGAAGCTGTATAGGTTGCCAGAGAGTGTAATTTTGAACAGAGGGCCACAGTTTGTAGTGGGATTGATGAAGAAGTTGAATGAGATGTTAGAGATAGAAACAAAGCTACCAACAGCTTTCTATCTATAGCTAGAGCAGTACTTAAGATATATATTGATTATAGAAAAAATAATTAGTTGGAATAGTTGGCAACTGCAAAGTTTATCTTTAACAACAAGGTGCATATAGTAATGGAGTTATCACTATTCATGGTTAACTATGGATGAGAGTTGAGGATGAGTTTTGAAAAAAAGTGAAAGCATGTAAAAGTGGAGGAGTTTGTAAAGAAAATGAAAAAAATGCATAAAGAAGTAAAAGCAGTATTAATAAAATTGCAGGAGGAAATAAAGGATTTGATGTAGTAGATAAGAAATAGAAAAACAAAGAAGCTGATGAAGAAATTTGTAAGACCATATAAAATCAAGAAAATTATATTAGAAAATGTGGTGGAGTTGGAGCCACTAGCATCAATGAAAACTCACCTGGTGGTCAATATGAGTAAGATAGCAATGTATTAGAAGAAGATTTTACCTCCTCTAGTAGAAATAGATAGAGAAAAGGAATATGAAGTAGAGAAAATATTAAATACAAGAGATATGAGGGAAAAAGCAAAGTACTTGGTTAGATGTAAGAGTTATATAGTGAAAGAGAATATTTGGAAGGAGTTAGAGAACTTAGAAAATGCAATGGACTTAGTGGAAGAATTTGAGAAAAAGATTAAAGAAGAAATAAGAAGAGTATAGGTGAGAAAAGAGAAGGAGAAATAAAAGGCATTGAATCCAGATGCAGAGGTGTTTAAGAGAATTAATTTACTGGAGAAGTATATAGTAAAAATTTTGTTTAGGTAGAACAATATGAATTTTGAAGATAAATATTTAAAGAAGTTGGAGAGAAGTTGGATGAGATGGAAAGATAAAGGAAGGCAAGTTCCTCTGAAGGCAGAACCTGAAGAGGGGTACTATCATAGTACACTTAAACCCTTATATTTTATTCTGATTTTCTTTCATTTTATTTATTTTCTTTGATTTAATTTCTTTTTTTCTTTCATTTCTTGGACAATAAAGAGGCATGTGACTATGGTCACATGATGTCATAAGATCTAGAATTTGAGAGAAGAGATTGGAAAGATAATATCCAAGTACATATCAATAGTATATTTACCTCATAATATACATATTATATACTTATAGCTAATGTATGGACTTTAGGGCAGGGTTATTTACTATTAGCATGAACCATGAACCATTTGTATAAATAGGGTAATAATACATTGGGAACTTCTTATCAAGTTCTTTTGTGATTCTCATGAGACTCTTAATCTATAAGATTATTTAGTAATCTATTGACCATTTTGGTTTAGTAGTTGCCACAACAATAAGTACCTAGGAACTCAAATAATATTTGAGTAAGATATTTTACTGTTACATCACTACCATATATACTATAATAGGATAGTTCAAGCATATGGTCCATGTACTTAATCAATCAATATCTACAACTATAATTAACTAAATAACTATAATACTACTGTAACAGACTAGACAACAGGAATTAGAATAAGATAGAGATGGTTACCAGTCTATCAGAAGCTAGTCTAGATAATAACCAGCCTAGGAGTGTAACTAAGTCTTTATAGAGTAGATCTGGACTTAAAGTATTGCCAATATTCCTTAACAGTATCTACTATTAGAACAAATATAACCTGCTTGGAAAGTCAGTTAGCAATAACTAGGATTGTATCATAGCCAGATAAGAAGAAGATCTTTTTGATAAAATTTATAAAAATTGAGTTCCAGAGTTATTCAGGAATTGGAAGTTGCTTAAGTAATCTATAAGACTTGTAGCATTGTAGTTTGGATCTTAAACACAAGAATTACAGAAGTTCTTGACATCTATGCATATGAATAGCCAAGTAATATATGTATCTGTAATAGATAAGTTCCGGTGTCTTATTTTGTCCAAAATGTTCTATAAAGATGTGATCATGATAGTACTATAGAATATGTGTGCAGAGATTATTTGCTTATGAAATATAGATTTTCCCATTCTTAAATAGGAGTCTGAATATATCTAATGACTAGTATTCTATTAGATAACAGAGATATTCCTAGAGTATCTCATCTTATATAATTGCTGACTAGATATTGTTATGCAAGCTATTAAGGTCTATAATAGTGGCAACCTAAAGAAATGGAGAGATCAGAGCAGTGGCTTAGAAGGATATCACAAGTTTACTGTGAGTAAAGACAAAATGCATATTTTGAGGGTTTATAGAGATATAGATAGCTTTCCTTCTCTCAGATAGAAATCTTCTCTGCAAGTGATAATATTAGGTTTAGATTCTAGACATTCCAAATGGAAACAGATAACAATATTGAACTAGGAGAAGAATTCTGACCATCTTGCTTGGCAACAGGAGAAAATTTTAGTGGTCAAGAAGTATTCTAAATTCTTGTGATCCATAATAACATCTATAAGAAGTTCCAACTCTTCTAGGTAATAGTACTATGTGTAGAAGGCTTTAAATATTAGAAGAAGTTATTTGTCATATATGTTATAGTTGAGTTTGGTAGCCTTAAATTTATGAGAATAGAATGCAACTGAGTGAATCTTTTTTCCTTCCATCATAATCAAAAGTATAGCTACAAGAGCATATTCTGAGACATTAGTTTCTATAATCATTTGAGTGTTGAATATCCAGTGAGTAAGGATTAGAGCAGAAATGAATACTTTCTTAAGAGCATCAATACTTCACAGCATGGGGAGTTGAAGTTCCAAAAAATATCCTTCTGAATCAGTTGGATCAGTGGGGCAGCTATATCTAAGTAATTATAAATGAAGTGATGATAGAAGTTGGTAAATCTTAAGAATACTTGCATTTTCTTAATTTATTTTGGTTCAGGCTAATTTTGGATCATTTTGATTTTATTGGAAAAAATGGACAACTTAGAAGAGAATAGGATATATTCTAAGTATTCTACAGAATCAGAGTAGAACTCACACTTCTACCCTTTTACATATAGTCCAACTTTTTAAAGTTGTTATAACACTTCTTTAACATAATCCCAATGTTATAACATGTTATCCAAATATATGAGGATGTCATCAAGATATACCACTATGTAAATATCAAGGAGATTTAAGAAGATATTGTTTATGGACCATTAGAAAGCTACAGGAATGTTAGTTAGGCCAATAGGTATGACTGCTTATTCAAAAGATCCATAGCAAGTACAGAAGGCCATTTTTCATTTGTTATCTTCTGTGATCTACATCAAGTGATATAAATGACAGAGGTTAATTTTTATGTAGATACATGCCTTCTAGGATGAGTGAAGGAGATCAGATATTAGAGAAAGTAGATATTTATTCTTTCACATGATATAATTGAGTTCTTAGAAGTCAACACATAGACAAATAGAGCCATTTTTCTTCTTTACAAAGAGTACTAGTACTCCATTAACAGAAGTTAAGCAAAAAAGAGGTTATACTAGGGTGTAACAAGAATTATGCAATACTATTCCTTAATTGTACACTAAAGAATTCAAAGAGGACAATATCAGCTTCAGGAATCAAGAGAAGGTGTAGAAACAATAACATAGAATAAGATTAAAACATATAAAGGGACTTTTGTGAATGTAAAATACTTCTAAACAGTGAACCTTATATTATGTAACAAGTTCCTTTGGAAAATCTAGTAAATAGATTGCAAAGCTTCTTAAGAGCTTCCAACAACACTATCCATTCCAGGTAATATATTTCTCAAGTCAAACTGATACTCACATCACCAGTCTTTCTCAGACTACTAAAACTCTCTCAAACTCATCCAAAAGTGATAACAGGTACTAACAATGCTCACTTGATAAAATTAAGGTCAAAACTGCTCTCAAGTAGAGGAATCTAGATGAGGATCTTTTAGCTTACTCCATTCCACTTATAGCTTATGTATTGGTCCAAAAATATAGAGAATAAAGCTAAAGAATGGAGACCAAAACTATAAGAAAGCTCTTCAAGATCTCATGAGTATATGGCTATCTCTTCCTTTACAATTTAATATTAACCCAATGATAAATTCCTACTTATAAGTACCCATTCTATTCCTCTTTTATTGTTTTCATAATTATTCTTACTTGTGCAACTATTCTGGACTTTACTAGCTTCTGATATAATATGTTCCTGCCTTATCCAATTGTACGAACATTTGTAACCATGTAAAGTGCTCTTGCAAATACTTATGCTTTATAGCTAGTTATTTGTAAGTGGCATTTCTTATTCCTAAAGACTCCTTCCTCCTGAGATCTAGTTTGATTAATGGTTACCACACCATTTCTTGTGAGAATCTGAGGCATTATCTAGGAGTGTAAGATCTTGCTAATGTCTTCAAAGAGGTCTTATATGCTTAAAAACCTTATGAGAGTATGAGTTTTTGCAAAAAAGCATTTTCCAGTATAACACCATAAGGAGAGGAAGTGGGACATATAAACCTAGTATTAAGATTTTTACTAATAAATTCCTTGAGTTGAGAGTGAGTAAATAGTTCCAACAGGCAGTTTTTTAACTTGATCTATAAGTTATATAGACAATAAGAAGCCAGGGTTTTGGCTTTGGCCTTGCTGAAGATATCAGCAAACTTATGATACTTGGTTGGAAATAAGTTGACTAGGTTGTTTGTATTCCTGGCTGTTCTTCCAGTGAGATTAGTAGAACAGAGCAAGGTAGAAAGTAGTTGATTCTGACACTTATGCTACTCAGATATATGACCATGCTCTGATGATAGCAATATGTAGATAAAAAGAGGGTTTAAGTTTGAGACTAGGAGTATTAATGCTAAGCAGGAGTTCTTTAGGAGGTGTGGATACTAGAAAAGATTTGAAGAGACTAGTTCTTCTTTATGAGTTTGATTAGAAAGTGATAGACCCAGTAGCCCAGTCAATTATTTAATATTATCTGATCACTAGATGGAAATATGATAAGCAAGAGTGCAGTTTTGGAGATGATATTGTTTGACAATTCATTGAATAGTTTTAGTTTCACAAATATGATATAAGGGGCAGAGTGAGCAAGTTTAGGTTAGAAAGAGTAGTGGCATTGAGGCGGATTAGACTTATACTTGTATAGACAAGATCAATATAGCCCACATTCTGTATAGAGTCTGTAAAGCTGTATTCTAGTTTTCTAACTGAGTAGTCAGTGTTGCTTCTGTATATCTGGCTTGGAACCTAGTAATTCTAGATAGGTAGAGAAAGTAGATCTTGACTCTATAGCTCTTCTTATTACAGTATATATATAAGTTATTTTCTATATATCTTTTCTTTTTGTCTAGAGTGAGTTTGCTATTACTTCCTAGTTAGCTAGATATGTTAATATGAGAGGAGAGGTTCAAAAGCTTCCTACTTGGGTTTGGTTTATTGAAAGAAACAAATGTAGGTGTTCAGGTTGAGGAATAGTATTGGTAACAAAGAATATTATTACTCTAGCCCAATTAAGATGTGTATCTTATGAATTTGGTGTTATATGTGGTAATCTTGTCATCTGTCTTCATCTGCAGGTTGTTAAGTACAATGTGTCAGAGTTGTAAACAATAGACTTGACTTTATTTTATTTTCCTTTTCTTCTTATTTTTCTTTATTTTATTTTTGATTTTTTTTCTTTTTCTTGAATTTAGGCAAAAGGTGTGATGTGACATTACACAATCATGTGACAGAAGAGAAGGACATAAAATATTCCAGAATAGGTGATATTTTATAGTATAACAACAATATACTAGCTTTATAAAAAGTATATGGACATTAAAGTAGGTTATTTGTAGTGTGTACACAGACCACAGTCTGTAGTATATAAGATAGACTATCTTGTACTAGGAACTTTATCAAGTTCTCTTATATTACTCAATATAAGAGTATGCTTTTATCTTAACTCTAAGACTTGAGTTATAACATAATAACCATATCTCTAATAGAATCAAATGATCTGACATATTAGTACAGTTCTTCTATAAACTATGACTAGTTTAAGAGCCAATCTTGACAGACTTCTTGCTCTTCTTGATCCAACCTAATCTTAAACCAGTTCTGTATAGCTTCTGTTAGATAAGTTATGGTAAACTATATAGAATTTGTGTGAAAATAGATTCAGCATTGGAACAGAAAACTATTAAGTATCTCAGAATCTGTATCATGAAAAATATCAGATATTTAGATTCTTGTTATGAAAGAAACAAGATTTGTTGCAAGAGTCAAGTTGGCTGCAAGTTTTCCAAGAGCCTCAGCTCTCTTCAAGAGGTTTATTGACTGAGAGGGTTGTTGGAACATAGTGGTTTCTGGAGATAGCAAAGGCTTTTTTGCTTCTGGCATGTTAACCCAGTTAGAATTATCATTTGTGAAAATGATTTTGGGAGATTTTAATGTGCTTTTAGATATTCTTCTGAAGGAAAGATAGGTTGGGGTTAACTTCATTAGATGTCTGAAGCATTGGAGTAAAATGGCCATGTAAGCAAATTGCTTGCTCAGCTATTGAGCAGATAAGAGTCTAGAAGAAGAGATGGAGTTACAATAAAAAAATACTATTTTGTTAGAGCAAGGATCATATTGTCTAGGGGGATTAGATTATAACAGTAGCTATAGAGTCTGATAATACTGTTCAAGGTAATTTATATTACAATTCAAACTTTCCTAAAAGTGTTAAGATAAGAAAAGAACCTTAGATTGGTTTAATACAAGAAAACTCAATAAAGTTCTAGTTACAAAGTATCTATCTTACATGCACTTGGCTAATAGTTCATGCTATACTAAATCTAGCCTACTCTAAAGAATATATACTATATACTATTAATATATAGTATAACATTATCATTCCAGCTTAAGCCAAAAAGTTAAGTAAAAGAAGAACCTTATATTGTGTCACAAACTTTATTCAGCTTGTATCTCCACAACCAGTAGACCAATTTTCACAAACTAAGTTGAGCTGTAAAGCCTCAAATAAGGGTTATCTGTACATATGCAAGATGTATAAAAGTGACAACAAACAACCAAGATATCAGGTCATCAGTAACTGTAAAAGCTTTGTTTGCTAATATCTCATGAATGGCTGGACAGATTCACACAATTGAACTTGCATTGGAGAATGCTTGCCAAAATTTTTCCAATGATATATAATATATCTTATAGCAATAAGTATTTATAGAGATACAAGCATATCAATATAGTGACATAATTAGTTATCTTCTAAAATTAGCCTGACAGCTGCTATGACAGATGACAGCTCCCATCAGGTACGAGTTTTGATCATGTGATGGAAACAGCTTTGTTATGATGCATGTGAGGACTAAACATTTTTCTTTTTCTTTTATCTATTTTTCTTGATTTTATATTTCTTTTCTTTTGAATTTCTTTTTCTTTTTATTGATGATGAAGAGACACATGACTATGGTCACATGACTTGTCACA
>Ga0157358_1001549_pt1 | contig 10007 bp, 2 predicted proteins | sample AttcapACBM2_FD_111484 | JGI IMG/M metagenome (GOLD analysis project Ga0157358, IMG submission 111484) | Fungus gardens microbial communities from leaf cutter ant in Botucatu, State of São Paulo, Brazil - Atta capiguara ACBM2 | ecosystem: Host-associated > Fungi > Mycelium > Unclassified ...
GTACTATAACATTTGATATCTTAACCTCTCTTTTCTTTTCTTACTTTCTAAACAATGTTTGCTTTGAGTAATCATTCAATAAATACTAACAAAGCATTGAGTATTCTCTAGTACTACTTGAGAAAAATAGCCAAGCACTAGCATACTTAGGAACAGTCTACTAATACTATTCTTGCTAGTTTTATAGCCAAGCTCTGGAACCTATAAGCTTTAATATCCAACTTGACTTCTATATTTACAGACATACTCTCTTCTTCTATATTAAGACCCTATTTCCTAACCAACACTCTTGTACCTAAAAATCTCTCTTATTACTTTCAACCTCACATTTCACTACTACCAGACTTTAGTAAAAATTGGCAAATAGGATAGGTTTTTCTAATTTTCTACTCTCTATATATTTAGTTATCCATAAATTATTTTTCCTATGATCAAGATAAGATCTTTTAGACTTTCTTATTCATTATATCATAGGCTAAGTTTGAATAGCTCTTCTAAGAGTATTTCTTTCCTATTAATACTACTACTAAAATAGTTAACAAGATGAAATAAACAGTTAATTATTGTATTGAAGGAATTATATAGTAAAGGAATAACAAATGCTAACTACATGTTATATGCTAAGTTCAACCATTTTGTAGACTATCTTCCACAACAGTAGTATTTTCTTTGATTTCTAACAAAAGCCTATTTTCTATGATAGCTATACTTTCTGCAACATGTTCTCATAGCAGCCATCTTTTAACAGCTACCTCTTGTCATATTAGCATCTCTATTAACTAGAGAGTATTACTGCTATAGAAATCTAAACCATGTGGTTTATGAATGTTTAGTGAGGTTAGATATCTAATAACTCACTACTGAGAAAAGAAACAAACTAATAGAAGACTTGAATGTGTTAAGAGATATCAAGATAGTACAGTAACTAGAATCCATGAAATAAGAGGATTCAGATGAGAACTTGAATAATTAGGATTTTGTGTAGAGCAACTAGTAACATATATACTCTAGCTGCTGAATAATAGGTTTACTATATCATCTATAGAAAAATACAATAAAAATAATGATCTGACAGACACACTTGAAAATTCAAACCCTACAGTTCTAGAGAGGAGAAAAGGCTCTCTTAATATTCTACCATTAGTGCTCTCAATACTTATAGAACCTTGTTATATCTCCTTATTATCCTGAAAGCTACTAATACTTTTAAGACCTTCTCAGTATATACTCTAGTTGACTCCAGAGCTACAAGAATCTTTGTTAACCAAAAATTCATCAATAAACACCAGCTAGATATCTGTAAGCTTTCTTATCCCATTCTGGTTTACAATATCAATAATAAGACTGGACAAATCAATAAAGTAGTAAATGTAGTACTTTATTACAAGTCTCTCTCACTTAAACCAGACCAAATAAAATCTTATATTGGACTTCATCTAGTTTAAACAACACAACTCTCAAGTCAACTAGTAAGAGAAAGAAGTGATTATGACAAGATATCCCACATGCTTCTCTAGTTTCTTAGACCTTAAAAAGATAGAAAAGCACTAGTTATATATCCTAATTATTTGTCACTATGGCTTCTTCTTAATAAGATAGAGATATAGTAATTTGGGATGAAAAAAGAACTGGCCCTAGTATTTAGCTATGAACTAAGTACTAAGAGTTTGAGTATATAATTATTTACATATTAATGAAGAAGATTAGTAAATGTGACTATAGAGATCATAAAATGAAAAATAACAGAGGTATAAAATAAAAAAATATAAAATAAAGAATGAAAAGAGAAGTGATAATAAAATGGAAATAACAAGAAAGTGAATAAGTATAGCTTATACTTCAATAATTCTCTACCTTGATATCAGATACAGTTTACACTAGAAGGTGAAAGTCTATGGAGTTGGCTCAGAGATATACAGAGTATAGAAACTTTATACAAGAAGCTCAGTAATACATACTTGCCAGAATAATCTTAGCTTTAGTTTATATACTATGTTATCTATCTGTTACATGATTACAACTTCAGATAACTTGATAAAGCTTAAAAGAGGGTTAAGTACTGATAATAGTATATTACTATTAAATACCAAAAATTGAGTGCAATAGAATTTATCTTTATTAATTATCAGACTAGCAAATTACAGTGTAATTACTAGTCTTATATACAGATCAGATAATTAGAAGATGGTCAGGAGTTTCAATATGCAGTACTAAGTAGAGGTTTCAGTAGTAAAATACTGAAAAAGGTTATATAGGAGACTCTATTATAAAGTTCAATAGAAGTATCTCTAAGGTTTATATCACTGCCATGGAGATATATTGTAGAAAAGATGGCTGTCATAGAAGATAGGCTTATGTTGAAAATGTTGGGATAATATTACTACTATAGTGACATATTTTTGGAATAGGTGAACTTAGCATATGACAATATTCCCTCCTTAGAACTGAGCCTTCAAAGTCTTATTCAGTTTACCCAAAGAGTTTATAATAGCGTCTAAGTCAATATAAAAGAAAGAAAGAATTTATTGTTTCTTTTTCTTATACTACTATGTCTTCTTTCTCTTCTAAAGTCTCTGAGACTAATGTCAAAATGCTGAAGTAATAACACCAGAAGATGCAATGATAGCATAATAGCTTCAAGTTTGTTTAAAAGAGGTAATCAAGATATATTCTGTTAAGCAGACAGCTTAGAATACAAGAAAGGCTATTGAGACTAGAGTAAAGAAGGAAGCTGAATAAAGACAGTATAAGAAGAAGGAGATAAAGAAAAAGTGGTTAAAAGGTCTCAAGAAACTCCAGGATAAGATTATAGAGAAAGAAACTATCTTTAAGAAACATTAAGAGATCTCTTGGATAATAGAGACTAAATATAAAGAGATCATGAAGATTTTCTTAGAAGAGAAGGCTAGGCAGTAGCTTTTGAAAAAAGCAAAGGGAAAACAAGTAAAGAGGTACTACAGAAATAACATAGTGAAAATGGAGGTAATAATCTCTGTAAGAGATATATGCATGCTAAGCAGAACTACTTGGTATACAATAGTAGGTAAGTAGTGAAAAGAACTTTGTTACTTATTATTTTGCTAATTAACTTTAGTTGTTTTCTTGCCTGTGTTGGGTATATTACTATCAAGTAGTAATGCATCTTCTACTTTAGAAAGATAGTCCTTATCTATAGTAAAATATTAAGTACTATCAAACAGATATTCTAGAAATCTATAAAGAAGTACTACAGTGTTGGAAAGTCTCTTCAAGGCTTGGTAAAGAGTTAAGAAAAGAATATAGTTCAACTAGCAAGAATATAAGTCACAGTCAATACAAAGTAGAGCTCAATAGCAATATCATAAAGTAGTAAGGAGAATAAGTAGGATAGAAATAATACTCTGAGAAGATTGAAAAGAAGATGTTGGAGCATACATTTTTATTTACCTTCTACTAAAGTACTTGTTTTGTTAATTATACTTGAATTAGTTGAATTTAGTTTTTTATATCTAACTATATAGGTAAGAAAATAAAAATAGTTAGAAAAATATAAGACAGAAGTTATTATCTAAAAAACTGAAAAGAAAACCCTATAAAAAGTATGTAAAATCTAAAGTTAAGCTACTATAGTATGATTAAGATAGTAGAAGTGGACTAGACTTGACAGAATAAACAATATAGAAATCAGATATCAAGTCAGCAGTATGAGTAAGCTTAGAGATCAAAATTCACTCTAATTTATTTTTAGTGTTCTTATACCCTAACCAAATAACCTTATAGAAGAGCTTATATATCCATTGGCAATCAATTTTGAAGTCTACAATCTATGAGATTTTATATTTATATTTTCTTAATTATAACTGGTATAGAGGCTAGTTGTGTTTTTTTGGGGAAAGTATTGGAAGTGGCAGGTTCTAACATAGATGTCAAAGTTGTAAATATTGGACTTGAGTTTATTTTATTTTATTTTATTTTAATTTTTCTCATTTTCTTTTTATTTTATTTTGAATTTTTTTCTTTTTATTTATTAGACTTAGGTGAGGAAGTGTGATCACATAAATGACACAATTACATAATATAAAGAAGGATGTAGAAGATTCTAGAATAAATAATATCATATAGTATGGTAATAGTATATTGACCTTAGAAAAAGTATATGGACTTTAGAGTAGATTAGATATAGTGTGTATACAAATAATAGTCTGTAGTATATAAGGTAGACTAACTTGTATCTGAAACTTTATTAAGTTTCTTTGTGTTACTCAATATAAAAGTTATCTTTTGTCTTTATATAAGGACTTAAGTTATAACAATAGAAACATAAAAGAATAAATATATAAAGTATATAGACTTTAGCAGATAGAGGATAAACAATAAAGTACTAGGCTAAGAGATAATTTTGTAGAATTTAAGATATTTTAAATAGTTTCTTTGAGGGCCAGATAAACCTAAAGAATTAAGTATTAGAATTGAAGATGGTAGACTTAATCTATTTTATTTTCTATTTTATTTTCTCTTTATTTTCTTAGTTTTAGATTTAAGATTGGAGTTCAGTGTGATATTCAACATGATATAGTATCATACATCTATTATAAGTCATAGTCACAGAAGAATGTAGAAGATTCTAGAACAATAATGTTATACTATATATTAATAGCATGTAATATACATGTCTTTTAGAGTAGACTAGGTTTAGTGTAGTATAGAACATTAGCCAAGTATACATAAGGTAGGCACTCTATAACTGGAACTCCATCAAGTTCTCTTGTACTACCCAATACAAGGTTGTTTTTCACTTTATCTCTTAAGCCTAAGTTTATAATATTAAATCTTAACAAAGATTTTATTACTTACTTTGAAATCAGGTGTGGAAAACTTGTGTATCAGCAGACTTTTGATAATACTGTTAATCTGTAGTAATCTCAGCTTTAAGAGTATTCTTAAACTCATTGAGATCTATAGCAAAGTTAGAGACTTGAGAGAAAGCAATATTGTATTCATAATAAACAAAGATTTTTTGGATGATATCTCTTATTAACAAAGAATGGAGAGATACCAGTGCTACTACTGAGAGTATTGTTGTAAGAAAACTCCACAAGCAACAGGATTTTAGACCAGTTATCTTACTGATAGTTACAATATACACAAAGATATTACTTGAGTATCTGGTTCATGTATTTGGTTTGTCCACCATCTTTGGGGCAGTAGTCTAAAGTGAAGTAAAGCTGCATGTTGAGAGTAGTGCATAAAGAATGGAAAAAGCTTAACACAAACTTCAAGCCTCTATTAGAGATAATATAGAAAGGAACACTATGATTTGAGAATATATAGAAGATAAAAAGACATACTAGGTCCACAGATGTAATGGTATCATAGACAGTGAGGAGAATTGCCTGTCTAGTGAGCTGGTTAACAATGACCAAGATGGTGTCAAACCCAGAGGATAATATAAGTTTCTTAATAAAGTCCATAAAAATGGAATTTCATAGTTGTTTGAAAATAGAGAGTTACTTGAGAGATCTGTACAGAGACTAGACTAGAAATAACCATAACAAATGAGTTCTAGTATTTTGTTTTGACCAAAGTGGTCAGCAAGAATATGATCATGATTATATTGGAGAACTCATGTATGGAGACTACCAGAGAATAGTATATAGATTTTGCCATTAAGATAGAGAAGACTGTCAAAGTTCATAAACTACTAGCTACTTGCAGAAATGTGTTTTGTAGTAGTAGGTCACTAGAAAGAACCAAACAAATGTCTTAGTATAGGATGTTGAGATCAACAACTATAGCTATATGAAGAGAAGGGAAAAAGAACTATAGCTTGTACAGAGACTACAAGTTGTTCTTGAATGAAGATAGGTTTGAAGTTGTAAGGGTTGATTGTGGCATAGCTAGTATTCTTCTCTTTAGAATAGACATTCTATTATATAGTCAGAGCATTGGGTTTGGTACCAAAACATTTAGAATAGAACTTGATAACAAGATTAAACTGAGAGAGATACTTGGACTACTATAATTATTTCCAGACTAACACCTTGGTAGTAGAGAAGTACTTAAGATTTTTATGATTCATAACAATGTTAATAGGAAAGGCTGAATTTTCTAGATAGTATTGCCAAATTTTAAAGATCTCAAAAATAGCAAGTAGTTCCTTGTCATGTGTATTATAATTCAACTCTACTATAGTGAAAGTACATGAGTAAAAGGTAACCAGATGAACTTTATTCTCTTCATTCACAATAGAAAGAATTACAGTAAGAGCATGGTCTAATGAATTAGTTTCTATGATAAGTTAAGCATTAGAGATATAGTATATAAGAATGAAAGTAGAGATAAGATTAGTCAGATAAAACCTATATTGAGATTTTCTTTAATGAATTTCTTGAGAACTTCAGCTTTGGCTTTGCTAAAGATGTTGGCAAATTTGTAATACTTGGAAGAGATATTTGAAAGATCAGAGGTCTTCACAAGTTGTGTGGAGTTGATCTGAATGTCTAAAGAGTAAAGATATATATTATAATTCAAGTCTCAAAGTGTTAAGACTAGAAAAAAAATCTTGTATAGAGATTACACAAGAGAATTTGATGGAGTTCTAGTTACAAAGTGTCTACCTTATATATACTTGGCTAATAGTCTATATCTAGTTTACTTTAAAAAACATATGGTATAATATTATTATTCTGGAATCTTTTATGTTTTTTCTATGATATGTAATCATATGACCATGACTTGTGACTATATTATGTGATATATAAATAGAAAAATAATAAAAATAATAAATAAATAAAGTCTATTGTCTTGGATTCTGACAACATTATTGAAACTTATTAGAGTCTGGAAGTTTTGATATGCACAAGAATACCACAGCACTAATAATAGCAATATTAGGCCACTTAGAGATAAACACAGAGGTCCCAGATATAAGTATAGGAACTGTAAGATCTAATGATTATAGAAAGATATCAGGAAATGATAGATATGCTAATAGTATATTAGCCATAATACTAGAGATTGCAATATTTTCTAACAAGAATAGATAGAAGTTTATCAATCTATTTGCCCAGTTGTTTAGTAGATTGTGTTGGGTAAGCCAGTTGTATCCAAAGATTAAAGAGTAAGAAAAATCAAGTGAAGTAATATGGAAGTTCAGAGTTATATAATTACTAAAGGAAAAAGCTATGAATAGAGTAGTAATTTCAGAGATGTTGGTGTTTAATGAACTATCAAACAACTAAAGAGCAACTTGTCAGAGTCAAAGATAGTGAACTTTAATTGTTTTTGATTTCTTTCTTATTTTTATTTTATTTTTGATTTATTTTCTATTTTAGAATATAAGATTAGGGTTTAGTATGAGGTTATATATCACTGTCACACATCAGTCACAAAGTCATATGATACAGTCACAGTCATGGTTATATAATTCTATATTATATAGAACATTGTAAAAGGATCTAGAAAAGAATTATATCACTATAGCATATTTAATATATATTGATCTTAAATGTCTGTGTAGACACATGGTTATTTAGGATAGGCTAATTATAGGGTAGCACAGACCATCAGTTTAGATATAAGATAGACAATTCTATACAAAGTTCTCTATTAAGTTCTTTTGTGTTAACTAATATAAAGTTTGATCTATTCTAAGGTCCTTGAAACATAATACAACCAATAAAACTGTAAATATCTTTAAATAGTAAGTATTCACAAATTTTGTGTCTACAAAACAATAAATAGACCTAGAGTTAACTAAAGTTTGAAATGGAGTTTTATTAAGATGACTCTAACTAAGGATTTAGAGAAAAGTAAAAAGAAGTTTAACAGTCCTCAGTCTGTGTAGAGTTCTAGAAATTACTCTTTATTTTTCCAAGGGTTTCTCAGATACAGCTGAAGTATCATAGTATTATGAACTTAAGATCTTAGAGCTAGTCAAAAGAAAGAACCTTGTATAGAGTTTACATAAGAGAACTCAATAGAGAACTTAGTACATAATTATCTATCTTATATACTCTAGACTAATAGTTTGTGCTCTGCTACTTTAGCCTACCCTAAATAACCATGTATCTACCTTAAGATTAATATGTATATAATATACTGTATAATATTATTTCTTTCAGAACTTTCTACTACCTTCTATCTTAGTATGTGACAGTATAATCATAATGTGATTATTTGTGATAGTAACATGTAATATTATACTAAACCCTAATCTTTATTCTTAGAAATAGAAAATAAAGAATAAAATTGAAATCAATAATGATCAAAAAGAAAATAAGAAAGAAAATAAAGCAAAGCCCAATGTTTGCAATTCTGATACATAGACTTTGGAAGTGACTGTAGTTTGCTTCTTTAGATAAGAGTCTAACTTATAATATTTTGCATTGCAATAAAAATATAGATTGTTTTCAAAGCACTTCTTATACTCATTGCTGGTTAACTTGCCATTGTTGGCTAGCTTGGAAGAGAGATCTATCTACAGAAAATTAGACTGTTCCTTTGGAGTAGAAGATAACATATTGTATATCTTGAAAGGTAATAATTTCATGAATGAGACTACTAGAGATTTACTTGCTTTGTTCTAGAGGCTTATAGTATTGCCAGAAGAAAAAGTCTTATCTTGCTTCTGGAAATGTCAGAGTTAAAGATAATAAACTTGATTTATTTTATTTTTATTTTTATTTCTATTCTCTATTTCATTTTTAGACTTAGATTCAGAGCTTAGTATAATATTACATTGATATGCTATAGTGTTACACATCTGTCATATGTTATAAGTTACAGTCACATAATCATATGTTATACAGAAGATCATAAAAGATTTTAGAACAATGATGTTATACTACATATCAATAGCATATAATACATATGTTATTTAGAATAGGCTAGGTTTAGTATAGTATAGACCATTAACTAAGTGTATATAAGATAGACACTTTGTACTTGGAACTCCATTAAGTTCTTTTATGTTAATCCTAATATGAGATTCTTCTTTTGACTTCACTTTATAAGTTTTAAGTTGTAATAGAGAGTAAGACTCAAAAGCCTTCTTTTTTGCTTACCTTGTATAATGGCATTTGCAGTTGTACTCCTAGTAGCAGTGATTTATAGTCATTGCTAAAATATACATGTCTTGGAATAAGATAGATATACTATTCTTCCAATATAATTAGGAGGCATAGTACATGAAGTTTATATTGTAAGTAGAGATGTTATTGTTAGACTTTATGTAAAGATTGTTCAAAGGATTGACTGCTTTACTAATAAGGTTCAAAAGAATAAAATATTGATATAACTCATTAACAAATAGATTTTAATCTAAGAGCTAGTTTTACAGAATACTCTGGTCTTTCTAGTTGAGGCCTATTTCAAACCAGTCTTGTGTTATAACTCAAAGTTCTTAGGATTGGACAATAAGACAAAAATCTTATATTAGGACTTAATATAAGAGAACTCAATAGAGAACTCTATACAGGATTCTTTACCTTATATACTAAAAGCTCATGGTTTGTGCTTTATGTTGTGGCAACCACTTATCACAATAACAAATGATAACAGTAAATCTCTTATTAAGATATAGAGTGAGAAATTCACAAGAGAACTCGACAAGGAGTCTCTGCTAAATTAGAGTCCTATATATACAAAGTACACATGGTCCGTGCTACTAATAATTATGCCTGCCCTTATATCCATGCTACAATCTCATGTCCACCTCATTTCCTACTTAAGGCTATTATGTTGTATACATGTGCCCTGACATCATCTTCTAGATCTTTCTCCCATGTTTTAGGCCTATGATGTCACATCATGTGACCTGTCATGTGACTGTGGTGTCATGTGCCTTTTCATCATCCAAAAGAAAAAGAAAAAGAAAAAGAAAACAAAATCAATATAAAATCAGAAAAATAAAAGAAAAGAAAATTGTTAGTATCCAAAGCATATCATAACACTCTACTACTTTAGCTTACCTCAAATGACTATATGTTTGCATTGAGATTAACATGTAAGAGTACAAAACAATGGAC
>Ga0157358_1001551_pt1 | contig 10003 bp, 10 predicted proteins | sample AttcapACBM2_FD_111484 | JGI IMG/M metagenome (GOLD analysis project Ga0157358, IMG submission 111484) | Fungus gardens microbial communities from leaf cutter ant in Botucatu, State of São Paulo, Brazil - Atta capiguara ACBM2 | ecosystem: Host-associated > Fungi > Mycelium > Unclassified ...
AACCACAGAAGGAACATCAGCAGAAGGGTTAGCAAGACTCTTCAGAGACAATGTGTGGAGGTTACATGGGTTACTGGAAAGTGTAGTGTCAGATAGGGGACCACAGTTTGCAGCAGAGCTGACCAAAGAGTTGAATGGAATGTTGGGCATCAAAACAAAACTGTCAACTGCTTTCCACCCTCAAACAGATGGACAAACAGAACATATGAACCAGGAGCTAGAACAGTATCTTCAGTTCTTTGTAGACCATAGGCAAAAGGATTGGCCAGAATGGTTAGCATCAGCAGAGTTTGCCATAAATAACAAAGTACATTCAATAACAAAGATGTCTCCATTTATGGCAAACTACAAAAGAGAGTTGAGAATGAGAGTAGATATCAGGAAGAAGGGGAAGGTAGAAAAAGCAACAGAATTTGTAGAGAGACTGAAAAAGGTGCAAAAGGAAGCAGAAGCAGCGTTGAGAAAGGTATAGGAGGAAATGAAGAGATATGTGGACCAAAGTAGGAAAGAGACAGAAGACTGGAAGAAGGAGGATAGAGTGCTATTGAGTACCAAAGATTTGGTGTTCAAGAAAAGACCTACAAAAAAGTTGATGAAAAGATACATAGGGCCATATGTGATAGAAGAAGTAGTCTCATCAAATGCAGTCATACTATGACTGCCAATTTTGATGAGAATCCATCTGGTAGTCAATGTAAGCCAGATAGTATGGTACAAGGAGCAGGTGAAGGGACAGAAGAAAGAGGAGGGAAAACCAATAGAAGTGGAAGGAGTCGAAGAATGGAAGGTAGAAAAAATTCTGAACAAAAAGAAGATAAGAGGAGTAGAAAAGTATTTAGTACAGTGGAAAGAGTTCACAGCAGAAGAGGATATATGGGAAAGGAAAGAGAATCTAAAAAATGCAGAAGAGTTGATAGAAGAATTCAAAGGGAAGATGAATGCAGAAGTAAGAAGGCAAGAGAAAATAGACATGGCAGAGAAGAGAGACTTTAGAAGGGGAGAACTACCAGGGAAGCTTACAGTAAAAATATTGTACAGGTGGGACAATGGAAAATTTGAGGAAGAATATCTGAGGAAGCTAGAAAGGAATTGGAAAAGATGGAAGGCAGTTTCTCTGGAGGAGAAACCTTAAGAGGGGGATAATGTCAAGTTTACAAATGGTAGACTTAGTTTCTTTCTATTTTATTCTTCATTTTCATTTTCATTTCATTTTATTTTCCATTTTTAGAACATAGAATTAGAGTTAGATTACAAGATGCAAAGAATGAAGTAAAAGGGTCTAGAACAAATGATGATATACAACATGGATACCACATGTTAACCTCATGTTCTACACATGGTTGTTTAGGGTAGGGTGCACAGTAGTTAGCATGGACCATCGATAGTAGTATATAAGGTAGACTAGTTTGTAAAGGGATTTCTATTAAGTTCTCTTGTGTTACTCAATACAAGAGTTGTTCTATTATCCAATTTTAAGGGCTTTAGTTCATAACAATTAGGATACAAATTCAATTAGGACAGTATTTAGTAAGACAGTAGACAAGTAGTTAGTAGACAATGTGAGATAAGACTAGTTGAGGGCCTACTAACATCTACAGAGATTTCAACAAGTTTTTATGATAGATTAGAAAGTAAAGCTAGTACTAGCTCTTCTCTTTTGTTACCTCTCTCTATACCACTACCTTCCATGCCTATATCTCTATAATAATATCAACTCCTACTTTTTCTTTATTATCTTACCAAATGAGTCAATACAATGCAGTAAAACAGTTGCAGCTCCTAATATTAGAGTTGAAGATGATGAACTCTATGTCTTTTCTCATTTTCATTTTATTTTCCATTTTATTTCTATTTTTATACTTCGAATTAAGGATTAGTATAATATTATATATAACTATTACAAACTATCATATAATAGAACACAGTATTATATATCTGTTATATATTATATAATATAGCTATATGTCACAGTTACACAATCATTAAGAGAGCAGCTAGAGAAAGTGGGTACAAGGAAAGAGCTCTAATAGAAGAATTTAAGAGGAAAATAAGCAGTAGTATTAGGCACAGGCTCATGAAAGCAGAATGGTCTCCCCTAATCATTAATAGTTTGACCAGGTAATTAATCTAGATAGGAATTAGAGAGAGAGCAGAAGAGAAGAAGAAAGGATAAGAAGAAGAAGAGAGGTTCTTACACCAAGGCCAAATATATCAGCAAATACTGGAGGAGCACAATTGCAATAGTTGCCACAGCTCTAAATATGGCCAAAGAGGCAGAGGTCTTAGTAGATATCAATAGGGCCTACTCCAATAGAAGAAGTAGAGAGAACAAATACTACAATAGTATGTCTACAACAGCAGTAGATAAGGTTTGCATCAAGGTGCAACCTATATACCATAGAGGTAAATAGAAGAAGGAGCTGTAAGAGGTTTAGACATATTGTAAGGCAGTGTAAAAATCAGAGGTTTGTAATACAAGGTAGGAGAATAGAATATGGAGACAATCATAATATGGACAATTTAAAAGAGGAAGAGAATCTAGTAGTCTTTGACTAGGTTCTAACTATAACAAGTTTGTAATACTCAGTAGTAGAGTAATGGATAATATATCCTAGTATAGCTTGAATAGGAATTGTTATGATCTTAAATCCTTAAAGTGGGATAAAAGAACAAACTCTTGTATTAGAGTAAACACAAGAGAACTTGATAGAGAGCTCTTTACAAAGTAGACTACCTTATATATCTATTCAGATGGTCTGTGCTAACTACTGTACACTCTACTCTAAACTACCATGTATTAGGCATGAGATTAACATGTAGTGTACATGCTATATAATGTCACTTCTTCTAGAACCTTTTACATCTTTCTTCTTGTGTCACATGACTAATCCTAATCCTAAGTTCTATAAATAGAAAAATATGAAAAGTAAATTGAAAAGAAAATAAAAATAAAAATGAGAATGAAAATAATTAAAGTCTACTACTTGCAATCTTGATAGGAATGCCCTAAAGAAAGTAACAGTAAAAATTAGACTTGAAAGAATTGACACTCAAAAAGGAATAACAGTGGAAGCACTATTGTACAGTAGGACAACAGGTCTAGTTATAAGTTTGAAATTTGCAAGAAAGTAGGGGTTAAGTTGAAAAAAATTGAAAGACCAATATATATAAGGAATATAGATAGAATGTTTAATAAGGAAGGATCAATAGAGCATACAGTAGAAGTAAATATATTCTATAAGAGACATAAGAAGAGGACCAAAATTGATGTGATAGAAGGGCAGAAGTGGAATATGATCTTAGGAATATCTTGACTTGCTTGCTATAACCCTGAAATCAACTGGAAAATAGGAGAAGTAAAAATGACAAGATGTTCCAAAGAATGCAGAAGATAGTAGAGACTGAAGCAAGAAAAATCAGAGTAATAAAATCAAAAGGAAGAAGAAGAATGAAAGAAGAAGAGAAAGGAATAAAAAGAGAAAGAGCAAAGAAAGAAGAAAAAGAGGATGGGTAAACCAAAAGAAGAAAAGAACAATAAAGGTAAAAAAGGTCCTAGAAGAGTAGGAAATTAGAGATGAAGAGGAGGAAGTAGCAAAGTCAGAGAAAAAAGCCAAAAGACTAGTCCCCCCAAGATTTCACAAGTGAATCCAGGTCCTTGGAAAAAAGGCAAGTGAAAGAATACTAATGAGAAAAATGTAGGATCATGTGATAGAAGTAAAGAAGAGATTTGTACTAAGAAAAGAAAAGATGTACTTCTTGTCTAGAGAGGAAAGAGGAGAGGTGTATGAATTCATCAACAAACAACTAAAGAAGAGATATATCAGACCCTCAAAATCTCCTCAAATGGCACCAGTATTCTTTGTAGAAAAAAAGGATAGTAAGAAACATATGGTACAAAACTATAGATATCTAAATGAATGGACTATATCAAAAATAATTACCCTTTACCTCTTATTTTAGACATTATAGAAAATATTAGTATAAAAAAATTATTTATCAAGTTAGATTTACAGTGGGATTATAATAATCTATGAACAAAAGAAGGATACAAGTGAAAGACAATGTTTACCACTCCAGAAGGGTCCTTTAAACCAGTAGTAATGTTTTTTAGGCTTACTATTTACCAGTAACATTCTAAAAAATAATGAATAAGATTCTATGGAACTTGATCAATACAGAGGAAGTGGTAAGCATTATTGACAATGTCATTGTGGGGACTGAGAAGAAGAAAGGATATGACAAAGTAATAGAGGAGATGATAAAAGAATTGGTGGAAAATAACTTATATCAAAATAGAGGAAGAAAAAGTGAAGAAAGTGTTGGATTGGCTGACTTATCAAGAAGTCAAGAATATAAAAAAGTTTCTAGGATTGGCTAACTATTACTAGCAGTTTATTAAAGACTTTGCATTTATAGCCAGGCCACTATGTGACCTAGTAAGGAAGGATTAAAAGTAGGATTGGATGGCAAAGTAAGAAAAGACATTTAGTAAGTTGAAAAAAAGATTCACTGAATAACTGATATTATCAACATCTGACTTGAACAAAAAAAAAGATAATGAAAGTGGATATATTAGACTATGCAATGGGAGGAGTTGTATTGATAGAATACAAGAATGGATGATGGAGACCAGTAGCATATCTCTCAAAATCTCTGAATGAGACAGAGAGAAACTACAAAATCTATAATAAGAAAATTTTAGTGATAATCAGAGGATTGGAAAATTGGAGGCATATATTAAAGGATACAAAGTTTAAGTTTGAGATCTGGACAGACTATAAGAATTTTAAAGAGTATAAAAGCTGAACAGAAGACAAGTCTACTATTTTATTTTTTATATCAACAATTTATTACATGAAGTATATAGGCAGATTGTGGTAGCTATATTGTAACTACATTACATAGGAACAAGCAACATGAAAAAGAAAGAAAGAAGAAAAGAGAAAAGAAAAGAAAGAAAAAGAAAAAAAGAAAAGAAAACAAATATAGATGCTATCATACTAGTAAATGCTGCACCACTATGTAATACTTTCACTAAAAGAGAACATATTCTTGTTAGATACCAGAAAAGACACAAAGTAACCTATAGTATCTTGCCTTGGATTCTAATATTTGTTAAACCTTTTACATTTATAAAAGATATGATGTCTTGTATCAATTGGATAATTTTTATACAAGCAACTAAAGTCTTTATTAGAAAAGAAACAAAGATAGTATTCTCTTATGGGAGTATAATTAATAATAGCTCTTGTAGCTCTAGCACATAAAAAGTTTGAGTGACTGAAGTATTTTATTTATGAACCTTCTTTAAAGTATGAAGATTCTATAAGATGGCAATCATCATCAAGAAGATTGAGAAAATGTCTATTTCTAGCATCAGAAGCTTGAAATGTTATTTTCCAAGTTTTTAGGATATTATCACATTCACTTTTTCTTTCAAAGTTTCAAGATAATTTGTATAGAAGTAAAGATGTGAGGTTGAAAACTTTGGCCTCTTTGTTAACTAACAAGTGAAGAGGCTAGTTGTTATTACTAGGACAATCCTAAATGTCATATGCAAATCCACCCATCTGGAAATTATATCTCTATGGTGATATCACCTCCTAATTATACAAGCTTACCTTCCATGATGGCCATCTTTCTTACAACACGTCTTACAGCAGTGCTGAAACCATCCAGATATTCTGTCTTCCACAGCAGAGATACTCCTATTTACAAGCCCAGTCCACTCCCATTGTCCTGATCATGCTGTAGCACTTGTCTCCTGCCTCTATGTATTTTCCAATGGGGATTTCCTTCATTAATTCCTTAGTATATTCTGTCTGCTTATTCTCATTAACCCCCAGCTTCTTCACATTTTTCAGGGTTTCTTTTCAAAATTTCAGACTTATTTTCATTTTATTTCTTGATTTTCTTACTCACACATTTAAATCACAGAAAATTGAAAAAAAATTTATTTAAGAAATTAAACAAGACTACTATACTAATAGAAGGCAGATAACAGAGTCCCCTTCTCCTGACTTTTTCTGGGGCTATCCTCAGACCCCTCCTCATTATCTCCACTCTCTTCTTTCTCATTCTCTTCTTTCAAATCCCATCTCTATTTTACTGTAGCCCCAATCCTCTCCAACTGGGCTATGTTCCTCTCCTAGCTCTCCACCAAGTCCTAGAGAGACTGTCTAACTCCTCAGTACTACTCCATAAGTTCTTGGAGTATCTTTTCAATAGCATTTAGAACCCCACCATAAGTGGGGATTATGGCTAGAGTGTTGGTGTGGGTGCAGGGTATACACTGCTACTTAATAGCAATATACTCTATGTATGCTAGAGACTGGCTAAGAGAAAGCTATCAGTAAAAAGAAAACATAGAGAAAAAATTCTTTACTCACCTTGAATTGTGCACTAGGCAGTCCTGCCCAGCATACACATCTTTCACAGAAGTTAGTACTCCCTAACTTGACTCCAATGTCTCCTCAGTATCTCACTAGTTGTTTTCTTTAGCCTTTTTAGAAGGCCAGTGGTCTGCATTGTTTTCTGGTGCTATCTCCTTGCACTTAGGTCCCATAATCTGAGATCTTTCAGCACCCTCCAGAAGGGTGGCATCTTCCTCAAGCACCTCTTCCCAGAGTTGTTGGAAGTACTCAAACATTCTCTTCTTCTACTCCTCTTCTTCTACAACCCTCCTCCTTTTGGCTTTCTCTCTTACTTTTGCCTTGGCTTCTTTCCTTGCTTTCTGAGCTGCACACTCAGCCTGACAAAACTTCACTGTTTCTTCCAATTGGACTAGGAGCTGCTGCTGCTCCTCATATCTCTGTTGCATTTCTTGCTACTGCTTTTTAAGAACTTTAGTATTATTTTGGAAAATGTTGGAAGGGGTGGGAGAAGACATGATGATACAGAAACAAAGATGAAAACTTTTTTTTGTTTATGTATTGTTGGCCTAAGTACTATCATGGAATTTTCAGATAAACTTAATAAGACTTCAAAGAGTTAGTCCTAAGGGGGGAATACTATCATATGTAAGTCCATCCATCTGGAAATTACATCCCCATAGTGATATCACCTTCCAATTATACAAGCCTACCTTCCATAGTAGCCACCTTTCTCACAACATATCTTATAGCAGTGCTGCAACTGTTATAAACTTAAATCTTTAGAGTTAGATAAAAGAACAAACTCTTGTATTAGAGTAAACACAAGAGAACTTGATAGAGAGCTCTTTACAAAGTAGACTACCTTATATACCTATTCAGATAGTCCATGCTAACTACTGTGCACCCTACCCTAAACCACCATGTATTAGGCATGAGGTTAACATATGGTATACATGCTATATAAATAGAAAAATATAAAAAGTAAATCAAAAATAAAATAAAATAAAATAAGAAAATGAGAAAAAACTAAGTTTATTTCTTGCAATCTTAATAGCAACCATCTGGGTGTTCTGTCTTCTATAGTAGAAATACTCCTATTTGACTTGGTCTTCCATAATAGAGTTACTCCTGTCAGTGTCTTAATACTAAAACCTCCACTCAGAGTAATAGGGGGCTATACCACTGAAACTCTAAGCATCTCCTATAGTAAGAACTTGTATATAAGACTAGTAGTTACACTGTAATTTGCTAGTCTAATAATTGATGAAGATAAACTCTTATTGAACTCAATCCCTAGTGTTCAACAGCAACACACCAAATCAGCACTCACTCCTATCTTGGACTTTTTCCTATTCTCTGAAATTGTGACTATGTGGCAGATAGATGGCACAGCACATAAGCTGAAGCCAAGGTCATTCTATGAGTCCACACAACTCCAAGCCTATCTTGTGAACTTTTACCCCTGGTGTGAACCACATTTGACACTAGAACTCAATAGAATTTAAAGAATTCTTGTTGAAGAATTTCTTGAGTTCTTTTGATATTGCTATTGATTGATATTTATAAGAGTGTATTAAAAATTGAATATATGATGTGCTATATACATTGCATCTATGATGACAATGATATGAGCAACATCAGAGATTTTGACAGCCTTGTTAATGCCACATCTAATAGCAAATAGTTCTGCTTCTATAGATGTTATGTTGATAGTATAATGAATAGTTTTATTAATGGAATTCAAATACAAATGGACATGTGCAATTGATATAGCAACATTGTTTCTGATACTAGCATCTGAGACAACCATAACTGATTTGGGATCAATCAATACACTCAAGACACATTTATCTAGTTTATGAATATAAGTGGCCTTACTTTCTTTGTTTTCATGAATAGAATGATAGAATGAAAAATGATAAGGAAAAATGTCAATTAATCAAGTTTCAGAAGAAAATTCTATTAAGACAATTATTAACATCTGTATGGGACCTTTAATCTTCAGTTATTGCTTAAAAGTCATATTATCTAGTGATAAATGATATAGACTCATGTTTTCTAAGTGTCTTCTTTCAAGAAAAGAGAGCTTTCTATCAAAGATAAATCTAAGATACCACTATGTATCCTTAGGCCAAAGAATAGGACTTCCAAAGAAACTGAGGTCCAAAAGAGAAGAGTTGAATATATATGACCTAGAAAAATGAAAAATTTCAGTTTTCTCTTATTCAATTACAAGACCAAACTGTTTAAGAAGAGACAAAGTGATATTGTAATTATTAAAAAAAATGAGAATTTGATTTTTAATTCTTTTCTCAAAGATATAAAAGATAGGAAAAAGATATTGAGCTGATAGAATAGGCAATAAGGCAAAATCTTGTTTTATACCAATGTCAACATTGAAAAATAGAGAAGAAAAATTATTCCAAAGATATCAGATTTTTCTGCTTATTAAATAATCAGAAAAAAAGAAGAAATTCTTGGATTAAAACTAGCTTTATTCAAAATCAATGGAAGAAGTTGATAATTCAATGAAGGGAAAAATCAAGCAATATTGAATGCTAGTGTACTTGTTTGAAGATTTTTGATCCATTCTGCTTAAATTAGGTAAGTTAACAAGATATTAGTATCAGTAGTTGACTATTGCTTCAATCCTTCCAATTGATTAGGATGAACAAAGTTACTTGAGATAGCTTGGAATTGAAGCCTTTTCCCAATGACTTTTTTAATAAGTTTTTCAAGTGTGTTCAATAATACTATAAGTCAAAATATCTTAGGTAAGTTGTGTAAAGTCTTATTAGGCTTGGAAATGATGATAGATGATGATACTTTGATGTAAAATGGCTAGTATCCTAAGTTGATACATGTATTAGCAATATTAACAAGATTCTTTAAGCATGTATTATCTTTGACAATCACTTTGAGATATTTCCAAAATACTTTATTTAGATTGGGTATAGACAAATCATTGTATTTGACAATAACATTTTTGAACTCTTCACTTGAAAAAAAGACCTATGCCATTACAAGCTTAGTTGAAATTTTGTTCAATATATTAGAATTAATCTGTCAACTTTGAGTGGAGTTGAAGAATTGATAAAGAGCTTGCTATAATTCATCAAGCTCTATATATGGTTGGCCATTATAGTAAATGGATTTAATAGCCAGAAGTTTGTACTTCTTGACCTAATTCATAAGTTTCCAAAGTTCTTGATTTTTCAATGTTATTTCTTGAATTTTATTATCAAAGAAAATTCATTTCATCTTCTTTATAGTACTTCTAAATGTTATAGACTTAAGCCCTTAGGTTTGGACAAAAGAATAAACTCTTGTATAGGAGTAACACAAGAGAACTCGATAGAGATCTCTTTACAACCTAGTCTACCTTTATATACTACTACCAATGGTCCATGCTAACTACTGTGCACCCTACCCTAAATGACCATGTATAGAACATGAGGTTAACATATGATATCCATGTTGTCTGACATCATTTGTTCTAAAACCTTCTACTTTATTCTCCCATGTCTCGTGATCAATGTTGTGACCATACCATCAGACTGTGACAGATGTGACAGTGTGACCAATCACTTCTAACCCCAACCCTTAATGTTCTAAAAATAGAAAAAATG
>Ga0157358_1001553_pt1 | contig 10001 bp, 5 predicted proteins | sample AttcapACBM2_FD_111484 | JGI IMG/M metagenome (GOLD analysis project Ga0157358, IMG submission 111484) | Fungus gardens microbial communities from leaf cutter ant in Botucatu, State of São Paulo, Brazil - Atta capiguara ACBM2 | ecosystem: Host-associated > Fungi > Mycelium > Unclassified ...
CTGTTATAGCAGCTGTCAGGCTAATTTTAGAAGGTAACTAATTATGTCACTAAATTGATATGCTTGTATCTCTACCAATACTTATTGCTTTGAGATACATCATATATCGTTGTAAACAAATTGATGAGCACTTTCTAACACAAGTTCAATCAAGTAAATTTGTTCAGCCATTCATGAGATATTAGTAGACAAAGCTTTTACAGCTACTGATGGCCTGATATCTCAGTCATTCATTGTCACTTTTGTACATCCCACTTATACATGAATAGCCCTTATTTACAATAAAGTGTGGACAGACTTTGGTAAGGACAGAGATAAGATATAGATAGTTAGTTATATCATTAGTCTACAACAAGAAAGAGAAGGCACATGACTAGGAAGTCACATGACATTATGTCATAAGGCCTAGAGTAGTCTAGAGAGGTCTAGAAGGACTTAGAGTCTAGAAGGATTGGGAAGAGTCTAGAGATGGAGTAATGTTAAAAGACATGGTTCCTCATGGTGTACATATGATGCACATATGGACAATGGAGATTAAGAGTAAGATTGAGGGTATGATGTTAGGGCACATATATACAGCATGCTAGCCTTGAGGTAGACACATAGTGGATGAGTAATAGGACATGAGGTAGATTACCAATAAACATGAGAACAGGGCATAGATATTAGGGTAAGTGTAGAGAAGTCATAGCATGGACCATGAACAAGATATATAAATAGTCAGTAGAATACTATTGTGGTTACCTGTCAAGTTCTCTTGTGAATACACAACTTATGTTCCTACTAGATATCTGCTCTTAGAGATTTATTGCTTGTGCTGTCATTGGACATTAGTCTAGTGGTTGCCACAACAATAAAGGTCTCTCTTCATTCCTTTTCTTCTTCCTTCTTGTCCTTTTAGAGAGTTTCTGACCACTACTGCATTCATTCATTCTACTCCTTTCATTAGAGTAAGCTTTGCCAGTGTTCAGTATATTTTCTATTTCCTGGGCCATACTTGAAGTAAAAGCATTCATGGTCTGAATTCTCTCTAATTGTTTCTTATATCTGCCTGTCTCTACTTTTGATTTCCACTTTCCTTCCTTTCTCTTAATCTTTCTTCTTTTCTTTAACTATCTCTTTAACATCTGTCTAAATTAGTAGTATATTCATACCACTGTTCAATACTAGTTGGAGGCCTTTCTACATCTATCAATTTTCTCCTTATTACTCCATTCATCTCTTTTTTGAACTTCTTTACCAATACTCTTTCTTTATATTCACTCCCTCTTGCTACTCTTTTAAATTTTTGAATGAACTCCTCCATTATCCTTCCTCATTGTTCTATCTTTTTAAGTTCAGCCACTTTGACTAACTTATTGTCTCCTCCACTAAACTTCTTCTTTAGCTCTAACAAAAATTCTTCTGCTAATCCAAATTCCAATTTTCCTAATTCCAAATCTTTTAACAAATTCTATTCCCAACCATTGGCTGACTCTTCTTGTATATATAACAATATCTATTGAATTTGTTCTTCTACTATTGCTTTCCTCATTCTTATTTTCAAATATAACCTACATGCTGTGTGTCAGAGTTGTAAACAATGAACTTGGTTTCATTTCTTTTTTCTTTTTTTTATGTTGCTTTATTTTATTTTGAGTTTCTTTTTCTTTATTTAGACATAGGTAAAGAAGACAAAATATGACATCACAGATCACAGGCACAGTCACATAAGTTGCATGCTTATGTGATGCAATGGAACAATGTAGAAGATTCTAGAAACAATAATGTCATATGATATAATTAACATATGTCGACCTCAAGATGAACACATGGTCATTAGAATAGGGCTAAAGGAATATAGCATGAACCATCAGTAGTTTGTATATAAAATAGATGTCTTGTACTTATAAACTCTATCAAGTACTCTTGTGTTACTCAATACAAGAGTGTGTCTTTCACTTTATATATAAGCCTAAATCATAACACTGTAATGAATTCTCTTACTCAACTTGCTTTTCCATTGATCATTAGTAGTTTGGCCATCTCTACATTAGATCCTGCTATTGCTACTTCTCTTTTTTCTACTATTATGGCTTGTAAGACCACTATCTGCTTTTACTATACTCTCATCTGCTCCAAAAGTCAGTTAATATTGAGTTGACTTATATTATTGTTATAGAAAGAGAAAAAATTGATTAGTAGTAGTGATGTTGGAGATGAAGATATATAGAGTGGTAATAGAGAGAAGCCTGTATTAGCCTCACTCTCTGTCATGGTATACTTGGGCTCTAATACTTTATTTTGATTTTCTTTTCTTTTTATTTATTTATTTTGATTTGATTTTTCTTTTTATTTTGGATGATGAAGAGGTATATGACTACAGTCACATTATATATCACATGATGTGAAAATTATAGGTCTGGAATATAGTAGAAAGAACTGCAACAATAACATCAAAGATATATCTATCTTGTAGTAATAGTATAGTAGACTTATAAATGACATATGTATATTAGAATAGGATTATTTATTACTAGCATAGACCATATATCTATTATATAAATAGTGTATGAATATACTAGAGACTCTTTGTTAAGTTCTCTTATAATTCTCATAAGATACTTTGCTTATAAATTTACTTAAGTAGTTTATTAGTCATCCTGACTAGTAGTCATCATAACACTCTTAGATTTATATTCTGAACTTGAAGCAATCTCTGTAAGCATTAGTAAGCTCTCTTCTTGTTCCACCTCATACTATCTATTGACTATTTAAGCTACTAACTACTGTCTTAAGGAAAATGTAAATAATTTTAGTCTAAGAAGACTATTCTACTCTAAATAGGATTTTAAGAATACTTGTTGTTTTCCTACATATACTAGTCACAAGAAAACTAATAGTACAGAGTAAAAATAAAGAACATGTTCATACAAGATAATATATTCTCAAAGTGCTAGTCAGCTTTAACACAATAATAATGGCTAGTATTAGAATTGAAGATAATAAACTTTAATTATTTTCAATTTCTTTCTCATTTCTATTTTCTTTCTTTTTTATTTTATATTTTAGAACTCAGGGTTAGGGGTTAACATGACAGTATATGTGACAGTCACAAAGTCACATGATCATGTTTTATGATGGAATATGGTAAAAGATTCTAAAAGTAATGATATTATTATAGCATGTTTTATATATATTGATCTTAAGACAAATACATATCCCTTTAGAATAAGCTAGATTAGTGTAGTACAGACCATGAGAAAAGTATATAAGGTAGATACATTGTACCTAGAAACTCCATTGAGTTCTCTTGTATTAACTAATACAAGATTCTCTTTCTTTGATCTACTTTAAAGTTTTTGAATTGTAATAGCTAGGCTTTTCCTGCCTAACTAGTATACTACTTATGTTAGGGCAACTGGGCAGAAGAGCAAAATACCTCAAATCTCCAGGAAATCCTAAGTCTTTTGTCCAAGAAATTATTAAACTATATACTCATCTCTAAGAAATTTCTAAGAGAATAAAATAGAAATTTCTAAAGATGATGACTACTTTATATATCAACAGGTCTATTCTAATGTGTCAGAATTTTTTATTACATAAGCAATAAATAATGATACTTAAGTAATCAGGAACAGTTTAAAATAAAGAAATCAAAATAAAAGAAAGCTGGAATGCTTAACAGATACTTCTAGAGTACAGAAAAGCAGATAAGTAGATGTGTGGATGATACTAGAAGACTTCAGAAGACTGCAGAGTGTTGCAGAAGAGCAAGGAAGAGCATAAAGGGAAGTTTAATAATATGTCTAGATAGTTGGGAGTATTGGTGTACAGTTTGAAGAAGTCTAGAGTATGAGAAATTGAATAAGTGGATGAATATAGATATAAGAATGGATCATGAAATATAGAACAGCCAAAAAATATGAAAGAAAAAAGTCTTGGAAGAGCCAATCTCCTTACATCTTATATCTAGAGTGTGGTAAGTCTTCTTGACTAAAAGTGGTGTTGTCTTCAGTCAAGAATGATAAAAGAGTAAAGAATAGAAAGAGCTCTGTGTTGAGTAGTCTCAGAAAAGAGTATCAAGTTCTAATATTATGACTTTTATATTGAGTAATACAAAAGAACTTCATAGAGTTCTAAGTATAAGATAGTCTACCTTATATACTACAGACTGTGGTCTGTACACATACTACAACTAACCTATCCTAAATTATATATGCTTTTCATAAGGCTAACATGTTGTTGCTATGCTGTATAATATCATTTATTCCAAAACCTTCTATATTCTTCTCTGTATCACATGATTGTGTGACTGTTACTGTGACATATATGACTATCACATCACTTCTTTTGTCTAAGTCTAAAAACAAGAAAGATAAAACAAACCAAAAATAAAGACAGATAGGAAAACAAAAATAAAAAGTAAAGGAAAATAAAATAAAACCAAAGTTTATTATTCACAATTCTGACAGTTACGGCTATTGCTAGTCTCATCCCTATTTATTTTCATCTTGATAAACTTATAAGACAATACTACCTTCAAGTAATATCACTTTCCATATAGTATATAATTGACACTCTCTTAAATATATATTATCCTGTCACAAACTTCATTCAGCTTGTATCTCCACAACCAGTGGACTGACTTTCACAAACTAAGTTGCACTGGAAAGCCCCAAATGAGAGCTATCCACACATATGCAGGATATACAAAAGTGACAACAAATGACTGAGATATCAGGCCATCAGTAGCTGTAAAAGCTTTGTCTGCTGATATCTCATGAATGGCTGAACGGATTCACACGATTGAACTTGCATTGGAAAGTGCTCATCAATTTGTTTACAATAATATATGATGCGTCTCAAAGTGATAAGTATTGGTAGAGATACAAGCATATCAATGTAGTGACATAATTAGTTACCTTCTAAAATTAGCCTGACAGCTGCTATGACAGATAAAAGCTCCTATCAGGTACAAGTTTTGATCACGTGATAGCAACAGCTTGTGTACAGACCATCACTCTTTTGTATATATACTTCTATGTCTGAGGGCTAGACCTCAGACTTAACAATGTTAATTATCCTTGTTGATACTACTCATCATTATCTCCTTATACTGAACCTCTAAAACACCATTAAGTTCAAGTATCACAACCAGTGAGTAGCTTATTTGTGATATATCCCAAACAAGCTATCCCTCATTAAATAGCCACAAATCATCTTACTCCCAAGTAAAGTCAAAAAATTCAAAGTTTCATAATTATCAATCATTATTTTAATCAAGTCTTACCAGTCTTCAATAGTCTGAACAAAGAACTTTCTCCAGGTTTCTAATTAGTAGATACCTTTTCTAATTGTTTTTTTTAATATAGTAAAACAAAAAGATACTGAAGTAAAAGTTGCTTATTTCAACAAACTTGAGAATATCTACTAGAGCTTTTTTAATAGTTCTGATACTATGTTCATCATATCTAATACAAGTATCAAAAACAATATTGCTACCTCTATCTCTCATATTTAGAGAGAATATGATATTATCATGAAAACTGTTTATTATATAATAAATGTTTCATCTACTAAGCTAAACTATTTATCATAAGATGTGGTATTAGTCAAGTAATTCAAAATGTAAGGCATTATGTAAATTGTCATCATTACCAATGCTATTCCAGTAGTTAAGAAAATTTTTGATATGCTCCATCATCCATATCAGTTACACTCCATTAATACTTCAATAAGAACTCTAATAATACTATTACTTTCTGAGACTATCCAAGTGATGATAAATGGTTCTCTTATCTACTAGTTGATAAAAAGTCAAAATTCTACAAAATTAATCTTATTTTATCTAGCAAAACATTGTGGGATTTTAGCAGAAAAGAAGAATGCAACTCAATTGTGAAGAAGTAACAAATGCACTTTCAAGCCTCTAGTTACAAGGAAAAGAATTTTTTTAATCTAAACAATAATGATAATAATTTTATTCAATCCTTCTATTCAAAAGGCTGAGCATAGCTAAAAGATTTCAGCCTCTCTAATCCTCTATATATATGTATTACTAGATTTATTACCAACCATATTCTTATTGGCAAATACAGACAAAGATTTTTCCCTAATGAATTGATTGCATGCCTATATGGCAATTCTCTTATTAAAACAAGAGCCTATATTTATATAACTGTGAATAGTATCAAAGATCATGGGACTCAAAGCAAAAGTCCTTTAAAGATATTCTCACATTTCTTGAATTCAACTATGGTATATTTTGCTTTCAAGAAGATATCATATAAGTTTAGCTTCACAGTTGATATGATAATCTAGCTCTTATGTTCTCTTATATAATTTCACATTTCTTATGTTTTATTTTTCTTTCTTTATGTTTCTTTAGTCCTTATTTAAGTAGTTAATTTGTAATAAATATATATATCCATAACAAATGAGCTCTAATATTTTGTTTTGTCTAAAATATTCTGTAAATAGTTTGATGAGTACTTTCTAACACAAGTTCAATTGTGTAAATCCATCCAGGGATTTATGAGATACTAGCCAACAAAGCTTTTACAGTTACTGATGACCTGATATCTCAGTTTTTGTTGTTGTTTTTGTATATCCTGTATATGTGCAGATAGCCCTCATTGTCAAGAGTAAAAGTGGTAGACTCTACTCATTTTCACTTTCATTTTCATTTTTAGTTCCTTCTTGATTTATTTTTCATTTGTCTATTTTTAGAACTTAGGGTTAGGGTTAAAGTGATGAGATTATGTTGTCATATACCAGTTATATCAGATGACATAGTTACAGGTTACAAGACATATGGAAGGATGATGTCATACAATATAAGCAACACATATTGACCCTGAGGCTACCACATGGCTATTTAGGGTAGGGTAGAAGTAGCTAGCACAAACTAGGTAGATTCAGTATATAAGATAGACTATCTTGTGTACAAAGTTCTCTATCAAGTTCTCTTGTGTAAACCCTATACAAGGTTCTTTCTCTTAATCAACTCTAAGATCTTGAGTTTGTGACACTCATTTGGGGCATTTCAGTGCAACTTATTTTGTAAAAATCAGTCTACTAGTTATAAATATATAAACTGAATAAATTTTATGATACTTGAATTTATTCTTAAATTAATGCAAACATTGTTGAATCTCTAGTATATATTGAGCTTAGTGAAGTATTAGTACTGGTCACTGTAAAGTTTTGTGATAAGCTTAGAGATTAGCAGAAGTGAGTACTTGTTCTTGGTTGTAATTGTATTGAGATTTCTATAATCTTGTACTAACTGAAGAGAGCTATTTTTCTTCTTAATGAAGACTAGTGCAGCTATAGGGTATTCCAAGTGTTATAATACATCTCTGGACTCTAATATTTTGATATAGTTTTATCTTATTTTTACAGATTTTATTTATTTTATGTTATATTTTTGTCTAGTTGTAGTTTCTTTTATTGAGCAATAGAGAATCATGTGATTATAGTATGTGACTATGTCACATGAAGGTAATATCATATGTCTAGAAAATAGTTGAAGATTTCAGTATAATAATGACAGAAAGCATAGCTTTAGTATGTCTGTCTTGTAGTTAAGATATAGTAAACTTAGAAACAACATATAAATTTTAGGGTAGGTAATATATTATAGGACATGAACCAACATGTATTAGTATATATACCAGTTTATATAATTTTGTATGCCTTTACTGTTACTAGTGTTGGTTGCTATAATATCAAGAGCCTTATTTATCTAGTATAGAGATTATCAGAAATAAATACATTCAACTCTAACTGCTCTGTAGAAGATAGAAAGTATATCTTTGATGACTTGGACTCAGCCTCAGGAACTAGTTTGATGGTATGGTTCCATTTATAGTAATCCAGGAAAATATTGAAATCTTCTTTTACAAAAACTAACTTAAAGTACTAGACATATAGGAAAATAAAAAGAATTTTAGCAAAATATTTCAGATAGATATTGGAATAGGGTTGTTATAGCTCTAATATTGAGAGCAGAGAGTTCCAGAAGTAGTTAAGTAAGATAGAAATAGTCTTTCAACTCCTATGTATAGTTGCAGATTATTTGTAGGATTATAGAGGTATTGTCTAAGTCTTTAGCCAAGGTAGAAAATGAACAATAACAACAAATAGACAGAATGCACAACTAATGTTTCTTAGTCTTATCAAGATCTTGGAAACCAGAACAACATGTAGGGCATCTTGTTATAACCACATATCTCTTTTGCAAGTTAACTTCAGAGTCATACTACTTGAACCAAATGAAGTCTAATATCAAGTTCTACTTGCCTAGACTTAAAACCACAAGTAAGATCCACTCTAAATAAGACTTGTACTGGAGTATTATGTCTATCACTTTATTGATTTCTCCATTCTTGTTAAAAGTTCTATTAACATTGTAAACTAGAATGAAATAGAAAATCTTATAGATATTTAGTTGTAACTATCAACGAAACTTTGGTTAATGTTAGAATGACTAGTCAAAGTCTACAGGATTATACAGAGTTTGCAATCTTTAGAAAATTCTAAGTATATTGATATAACTAACAAGTACAAGTGACACTCATCTCCAGGAAGTCCTAAAAGAATAGAATGAGAACTTCTGGGAGTAACAACTATCATAAATGTTACTAGAGTCTATTCTAATCCAGCAAAATAATACTGATATAAGTAAAGAATGATAGTAGCCAAATAGTCAGGAACTATAATAGAAATGTCCAGAAACCTATTGGCTATGAGAAATACATTATGTGTTCTTAATGAAACAATGAAGCAAAAAATAAGGAAATCTCTACTACTACTACATAAGACACTGACTGATAATATATGAGGATGAGACAAAGTACAGTTTAATGATAACTCAACAATGAAACAAATCTCAACATATATCCAGCATGCAGCAAACTCCTATAAAACATGAGGTAGTGATCATGCAATTATAACAAACTTCATACAAAAGCAGATCTTCTTATAGTTAACAAAGATTTCTATGGCTTTAGAGTTAAAGAGTATTGGTTAAAATATTGAGAGAGCTTTTTCTCCTATTAGAGATAGTAAAAAGAGAATGAAAAGACTATAGAGTTTATTTTTTTAAATACATCTGTTAGATCACTATTTTCATTGTATTTTTCAATAGATGATATCGTAAACCTATTATTCAGTAGCTAGTATACACATATTGCTAGTTGTTTTATACAAAATTCTGATTATCAAAGTTCTCATTCAAATTCTCTCATTCCATAAATTTTAGTTACAATATAATCTTAATATTTTTTATTATATTCAAGTCCTCCATGAGTTTTTCTCTTTGCTCAGTGGTTAATTATCAGACATCTAATTTCACTGGGCAATCAACAATTACATAGTTTGGATTCTTATATTAGTAACATTTTCTAGTCAGTACAAAGCAGGATTTTTGAGTAATATTAGAATACTAGAAGAAAGCAGCTGGCATAAGGAAAGCAATGAAGTAGAGGGCAGTTGTTTAGAGATAGAAAGAACTAAAAAGCTCTACAGAACTTAGTAGTTAAAGAAGACAGTAAGATTATATGTTAGATTAACTGAAATATCTTATTTGCTTAATGAGCTTGATCTATTTACCACATAATATCAAACTAAGCTGGGGATTAGTATCAGAGTTGTAAATAGTAAACTTGGTTTTAACTTATTTTTTTATCTTTTATTTTTATTTTTTGTTTTTTGTTTTACTTTATTTTAGTTTTTATTTTTACTTTTCTTTATTTTGGAATGTGATGTCACATATAATGATCACAAATAGGTCACATAGTTGTCACATACATCACAGTCACAGATCACACAATCATGTGACATAAAAAAGAATATAAAAATTTCTAGAATAAGTAATATCATACATCATGACAACAATATGTTAGTCTTATAGCAAGCACATGTACTTTATAGTAGATTAGTTGTAATATATATACAGACTATTGTAGCAACCACTCGTCACTCAAGGACAAATGATCTTACAATGAGCAAAGCTC
>Ga0157358_1001555_pt1 | contig 9996 bp, 4 predicted proteins | sample AttcapACBM2_FD_111484 | JGI IMG/M metagenome (GOLD analysis project Ga0157358, IMG submission 111484) | Fungus gardens microbial communities from leaf cutter ant in Botucatu, State of São Paulo, Brazil - Atta capiguara ACBM2 | ecosystem: Host-associated > Fungi > Mycelium > Unclassified ...
AGAATTCAGCTTCTTGTGCAGTAATGTTAACAGCATGGTGGAGAGTTTTGACTACAGGTTTGTTGAAAACATGAATGTGTGCAATGGACAAAGCGACATTGTTGTGGTAACTTGTAATGTTATACTAAACCCTAACTCTAAGTTTCAAAATTAAAAATAAATTAAAAAAATAAAATAAAAATAGAAAATAAAAAGAGAAATAAAATAAAACTAAGTCCACTTTTTGTAATTCTGATAAGTATATAGTATTATATTATTATTCTAGAATCTTCTATGTAATATATAATTGTGTGATCATGACTTGTAATAGATATATAATACTTTGTCATATTATGTGACAGTTTGTGACAGTCATGTGTGTTTTTTTTAAATCAAAAATTTATTACATGGGATACAGTGGTAGATCATGATATTTACAATATAGCTACTTGAACAGCAAAAGAAAAGAGAGAAAAAAAAAAGAAAAAGTGGACAATGCTATTTTATGTTGAATAGAATGAAACAAGTGAGCTTATTATCAAGTAATGGCTTTATGAAAGAAAAATGCTTCTGGATTGAATTTGAGAAAGATGATGATATTTTTTAATAAGTCTCTCTTAGGGTTCTAGTATTTCTTAAACTGTTTACAGCTGTTTAGAATGTGATTTCTAGATTCAATTGGATATTCTCTACATAAACAGATAAAAGGTTCTTTGGAAAAGAATTTGAGACAATATTTACTGATTGGAGCATGATTTGTAAGAGCTCTAATAGTGTGTGTACACAATGTGTTTGAATGTAAAATATGTTTAAACCAAGCACAATCTTTTGAATAAGATAGGTATATTATTATTATCATTTAGCTGAAATCTCATGATGATTTACAGGAAAAAACAGAATCTTGTTGTAGCAACTACTAGTCACAAAGACCAATAGTGTTACTAAGATAAACTTAATTGAAAGTATCTTATGGGGATTACAAGAGAACTTAACAAGAAGTTCTTAGTATATTCCTATATTATTTATATAATACATAGTTGGTTTGTGTTAGCAATAAATAAGCCTTCCCTAAAGTCCATATGTTGTCCATGAGTCTACCACACTATTACCACAAGATGAACATACCTTCTGATATTATTTGTTCTAGCTTCTTCTACTCTATTCTAGACCTTATAATATCACATTATGTAATCTTAGTCATATGCCTCTTTATTGTCCAAAAATAAATCAAATCAAGAAAAATAAATAATAGAAAAAGAAAAAGAAAATAAATTGTTAGTGTTCAAGCATACCATAACAGATCTGGCTTGAGTTATTTTGTTAACTATTAAATAAGGAGGCCATTTGTTGCTACTAGGATAATTCTAAAATGAGATCATATTGTTAAAGTCCTTGTTAAAGAATACTCTAAGCTCTTCCAATACTGTAATAAAACATAATTGAAAGAGATGGATGGATAAATTGAAGATATATCTAGTAGCAGATATGGTATTTGTGATAACAACAATTCATTTAACATTTGATGATTTTTCATAATGTATGTTTATGAAATCTTTAAATAATCCCCCTTTTTGAAATGATATCTATATAATATTTCAAATTTATATCTATGTTTAATAGCATGTTTTATTTCTTCTATAAAGATTATTCTATAGAATTTATTGCTAGAACAAGAAACTATTCCTGTTTTAGGATCCTTAAATTGAATAAAAGGTATTTATAAAGTTACTAATAAGCATATTTTTCAATATAGCTTTATGATATTGTGAATTTATATTGTATAAGAATTCTTTCTTTATTTCAAAGGTGAATATACCAATATTACCACCAAAGTAAGGTTGTCTAATATCTTCTTCAACTTTATCTTTAATCATTATAATATTTAAATTCTTAACTTTATTATAAAAATTAGATGTCAAAATTCCTAAAGATAATGAAGGCAATGTTTTGAATTTAGTTATATTTAAATTATATTCATTAAAAATATTAATTCAAAATTTATTCATTACTTCTAATAGTTCTTTTAGATCTGATTTCAGATATTATAGAGTTTCTTTGTGAATATCCCATTTCATAGGTATTTTATCATAAATATATTTTGAGATATTATCATAATTTTCAATATCTGGTTTATTTAAGACTACTAGACAAAGCTTTTGAGATGAAATCTATAAAAAAGGGGAATGAAACTCTAAATCAACATCTTAAAGCATTACAAGCAACCAAGAAATCCAAAGCATATCTTACCAATTCACAACAGCTTCCTCTTTTCCCAATCTCTACACTACTTGCACTATTAACAATATAAACCTCATCATGACTCTAAATAAAGAAAAGAAGGATTAGACAAAGAAATATCACAAAATAACCCAGGGATTGGAAACTATAGTAAACATTCAATTACAAATCCAGAACATTATCAAGCTAGTGAATGCAGCAAACAACCAACTAGCAGATATTGAAATTACAAGACAAGACCAATAATCTAGAGAAAGCATTAAAAACACTGTAATTACCTGTCAACATTATATCTTTTTCATTTCCAAATCATTATAAAACTATCTAATTCAATGGAGAAAAGAATAAAATATATTAGAATGACATTGCATACTAATTCTTACAGTAGAAATACAATACAAATACCAGTCATTGATAAATACCCATCAAAATATATACAAGAGGTCCACAACATGAACCATTCTTCATAGCTGACTTTACACAAGGAGAGCTTATCATAAGATCTACCAAAAAGATGTTGGCAACATATGTAATGTTATACTGGAAAATGCTTTTTGCAAAAACATACTCTTATAAGGTTTTTAAGCATATAAGACCTTTTTGAAGACATTAGCAAGAAGATCTTACACTCCTAGGTGACATCTCAGGCTCTCTTGAGCAGATACTAGCTAGAGAGATAGGATGGTAGCCATTAAAAAAACCAGACTTCAGACTTAGAGCCTATTAGAACAGACTTAGTAGAGTATTGTGAAATATCTAGCTATCTACTACTTCAGCTTGTATATATACAGAGACCACTTAGTGATAACACAAACATATTATAATATTGTTCTTTAGAGAACTATAGAGAAATCAATGTTACTCACTTGCTAAAGAAATAAGAATACTAGAACTATACTAGAAAACAATGTTATCCACTCAAGAAAGACTAACTATAAGAAATAGGCACTCAAGAGGACAATTGACATAGCTACAAATGTTTGGATGGTAGAATAAGACAGAAACACAACTAATCAGAAGCTAGAGAAGTTAGGAATGCACTCTTAAGTAGGAATAACTGATGGAAATGCTAGAAAAAAAGGATCAGCACTCGTGAGCAGAAAAAGCAGTATTAGGCTGATTTTGGATTACAAATAGAGAGAGAACCATGTACTCTTAAGACCTCAGAGAACTTTATTATGGTTTCAGTCTCCATTCTCTAGTTTCATTCTTTGTATTTTTAGACTAATATATAAGCCATGTATGGAGAAGAATAAAAGAGAGGACCCCCTATCTAAATACCCCCATTCAGGAGCAATCTTATCTCTATTTTATTGAGTGAGCATTATTAGTACCTGCTATTATTTTCAAATGAGTTTTGGAGAGTTCTAACAATCTAGAAAAGACTAATAAGGTGAGTATCAGTTGTTATCTTCAGTTATAAGGTTTGACTTGAGAGATGTCTTTGGAGTACATTATCTGGGATAGATAGTGTCATTAGAGAATCTTAAGAAGCTTTACAATCCATTCACTATATTTTTCAAAGAAACTTATTGAATAGTACAATATTTACTGTTTAGGAGTGTGTTAGCAAGAGAAAGCATTTGTGAGCAGATGTTACTTGTGTATTCCTCCTAATATCCTTCCTAACTTTCTCCTTTCATATCCATAAGAACCTTTTTAAGGGTTTTATATATTCTAAGCTTATTCTATATTATTGTTTCTACACCTTCTATTAATTCCTGATGCTGGTATTGTTCTCTCTGAATTCTTTAGCATGCAGTTAAGGGCTAGTGTTACATAGTTCTTATTGCACCCTAGCAGAAAAGAGGTTATGCTTGACTTCTATTACTATTCTATATTACTTCTGATCACAAATCCAAGTTTGTCTCAAACTTTTTAGAAACTGTTCTTGATATGAGGCTCCATTTCACTTTCAGATATCACACTGGAGGAGATGGTTGGACAGAGTATACCAACCAGATGTTAGAACAGTATTTCTATGTCTACTGCAACTACCAATAAGATAACTAGTCAGACTTTTTTCTACTTCCAGAGTTTGCATATAATAATATATCTAGTGCTACTACTAGTATATCACCATCCTTCACAAATAAAGGTTACCATCTAAGTATCACTGTACACCTGAAAAGATATATTGTTTTATCTCATGCTTATGAATTTGCTATAGACTTTCACAAACTGCAAGATGCTTTAAAAACAGAAATATCCACTATACAACAACAGTACTAACAATCAGCAGATGCACACAGAATTCCAGGCCCAAATTTCTAGGTAGAACAATAAAAGCCTAGTTTTTCCATACCACATGATATTCAAAAAAACTGTTAGAAAAATACCTAGAACCTTTCAAAATCATCAGTTAAGCTGGTACCTACTCATTTACAATCTGTCTTCTGAGGTCAACACATACTGTCCACCTAGTTTTTTATATGTTCATGCTTGAACCTGCAATGTCTAACACTTTTCTCAGTTAATCCAAACCTTACTACCACCAGTCATGATGTAACACTGGAAAATGCTTTCTTGCAAAAAACATGTAATTTCTTAAGATTTTGAGCATATAAGATCTCTTTGAAAGCATTAGTGAAAAGATTTTATACTCATAGATAATGTCTCAGGTCCTTTCAAACAAACAGCAGTTGAGGAGTGATGTAGTAGTTGTTAACCAAACTAGATCTTAAGTAGGAGGGGTCTCTAGAAACAAGTAATACCACTCATAAATAACTAGCTATAAGCTACAGGCACTCATGAGAGGGTTTTACCAAGTTATATATGTTCAAACAGTTAAATAAAGCAAGTACCCATCAAATCAGAAGCTAACAGAGTCTAGAATGAAAATATGGAAAGAAGTGGTCATGAAAATAGAAACAAAAAGTATGGAATGGGCTTTTATGAGTAAAGATTGATCATTGGATTGATATTAGATTACAGATGAAAAAACAGCCATGTGCTCACAAGACCTTAACAGGCTTTGTTATAATTTTAGCTTCATTCTCTAGTCTCATTCCTTGTATTTTTAGACTAATACATAAGCTATAAGTGGAGAAGAATAAAAGAGAGGACCCCCATCCAAATATCCCACTTGAGAGCAGTTTAACTTCTATTTTATCAAGTGAGTATTGTCATAAGGTTTGACTTGAGAGGTGTTTTTAGAGTACATCATCTGGAATAGGTAGTGTTGTGGTGGGCTCTCAAGGAGCTATCTAATCTATTTACTAGATTTTTCAAAGAAGCTTGTTACACAGTATAAGGTTCACTATTTAGGAGTGTGCTAGCAAGAGAATACATTCACAAGTAGATGTTCTTCATCCATTCTTGTTCACAATCATTTTAATGATATCTTTCTGTATTCATGAATACTCTTACAGAGTTTTCATATATTCTTTTCTGCTATTTTCTATTTCTTCTATATATTCCTGACACTGATATTGTTCCCTCTAAATTCTTTAGCATACAGTTAAAGGCTAGTGTTGCAATTTTCTTGTTGCACCCTAGCACAACCTCTTTTCTGCTTGACTTCTGTCAATGATAAATGGTAAAGCCAAATACAAGATCTCTTGAATCATAAACTCAAAAATTGACTATAGATGGGCATGCAAGTTACTCTACAAAGTCATCTGGCTGGTATATCAAACCATAAAAGAAGAATTTAACTGGCTACCTACATCTGAACTTGCTCATATCTCTGATCTTATATCCAACTTTCACCAAACCTATCCTAATAAACCTAGCCTTCTTTCATTATCTCAACCATGACATTCTTTTCATTGTTGTTTTTCCTCTTTTTCTTTTTCTTTTTCTCTCTCACTCATCTATTTTTTCTTAGACTAGAAGTAGTATAATTTGTTTTTTTTTTAATTCTTCTCTATTTATGGATAGAAATCACAGTACCTACTACTTTCTATGCAACTAGGGCCTTAAGAGGGAAATACTGTCACATACTATCTAATATCTACACTGGAAGAGTATGAATAATACTCTATTCCAATCACTTATCAATCCAAGAACCAAACCTTACATTTCTCATCAATTCCATGGAGTTCCAAATGACACTTCTACAATAGTATGTGTAGTAATAGAATATTATTAGATTATTACTTCTATATTTAAGAACATAACTACCATATACTATTCTTTGGTCTAATAATTAACTTGAATTATACCATACTTATACCTATTCTTTTGAACTTCTATCATCCAAAAGTTACAACCATGTGACACTTAGGCTAGGTGCAATATTATCCATTGAAGCTAAGGTCAGATTATCTGTATAGTACTACTTCTAGTTTCCTCCAACTCTTGATCTGCCAAGTTATTCTTCTGTCTCCATCTTTTATGCTATTATGGTGGATAATTCTAACAAGTGTAAATTGTTTCTAACAAACTATAAGAAAAGAGAAAGATATTCTTGAGGAAACAATATAGAGAGAATAAAAAAACATAAAAAGGTCTTTACTGCTACATGAGATGCTGACTGATATAACATGAAGAAAACACAAGGTATAGTAATTATGAGTCATAAGATGAAACAATTCTTACATATGTCCAAGACATATTTGACATAAGAAAAAAATCTGTAAAACATAAGATATTAGTAGTTATAACAGTTTCTAAGCTTAGCTCAAGTTGCAACTTAGTATCATATACTACCTAATTGTATCCAACATTTATTCTGGATAATGCTTACTTCATCTACACTCTTTCACCCTCTTCCAGATTGTACTTCATTCTAATCACCTATTTGTTGTAGCAACCACTCGCTGGAATGGCACTCATAGTATACTTACTTCAGCAAAGCTTTCAGATAGCTATCTAGTAGTGGGGATTACAAGAGAACTCGACAAGGAGCCTTCACTGCATTGCTCCTCTATTTATATAAATACAATGTGGTCTATGCTACAACAATATCTACCAGTCCTTATGTCCTATTACTTATTTACCATGCTTCTTCCTCAAGGCCACCATGCCATGTCCATGTGCCTTGATATCATACTCTTTAATCTCCATTATACATATGTGCACTATGTATACACCATAAGGAACCCATGTCCCTTGATGTCACTCCTAACCCTAACTCCTATCTAGACTCCTCTCAATCCTTCTAGACTGCTCTAGACTTCTATCACATGACTTCCAAGTCACGTGCTCTCCATCCGTTGTAGACTAATAATAATACTATCTATCTATGTCCAGCTAACTCTAACCCTAGCCAAAGTCTGTCCACACACTTGTCTTATAACACTATTAACCTAGGAATAAAAGCCTCTCTATTCCATATCAATTCTATAGAGTTCCAAATAACAACTTCTATAATGCCCAACAATTTAGAGTATGTATAGTAGTCTTATTATTAGAAAAGACACTTTCTATATTTAAGAACAATAGCTATTATGTATAGTTTTTTAGTCTAATAATTGGATTAAGTATTACACTTGTCCTGAGTTCCCATTTAAACTATTTTCTTTCTAAATATAACTATATGACAAATTTAAGCTAGGCACAATGTTTTCTATTAAAGCCAAGATTATTATCTATATAGTACTACTTTCAAATTCTACTTCTGCCTCTATATCTGCTAAGTCATATTATTTATTCTATCTTCTATACTATATTTGTAGATATATCTGGCAAGTGTGAATTATCTCTAACACTTAGGCAAAGACTTGAGTAAAAGAGGAGAGAATGATCAATTAGTAAAGCATAAAGATACAGAACTATATTCATAACTATATATATTTATAGACTATGAGAAAACAAAAAGATATCCTTAATAAAACAATAAGAAAAGAATACAAGAAAGCCTTCACTATTACATAAGGCATTAACTATTAAAACATGTGGATAATACAAAATACAGTAAATATATGTCAGAAATAAAAAAAAACACTAACATATGTTCAAAGCATATTAGATATAAGACAAACATCTTGTTACAATTCAAGACTAAGAGTTAAGTTAAGAAAAAAACCTTATATTAGATTAACATAAGAAAACTCAATAGAGTTTCAGTTACAAACTAGTCTACCTTATATATCATAGACTATAGTCTGTACATATACTATACTAACCTATTCTAAAGTCTATATACTTTTGATAAAAATTGAATAACATTATCTATTCTAAAATATTCTCTAATATTTTCTGTTACATGATCATGTGACATGTTACAGTGACATATATGATCACTATGTGACAGATTTCACATCTTTACCATGATATATAATCTTTGTAGTAGTTATATATAATATTATGCTAACTCTAACTAACTCTTAAGTTTCAAAATTATAAAAATAAAAATAAAAATAAAGTCTATCATCTTCAACTCTCATGAATATGTTAAACATAAGATAGAAATTGTAACAGATAAAATAATAGAAAATTTAAATAGGAGTAATGTTAGAATTAGTAGAAGTAAACTTGCTCTGATTTCTCTTTTTCTTTTCTTATTTTATTCTTATTTGGACATAATTAAAGAATATGACATAATATTATATATAATAATTACAAATGTCACAAATTGTAACAAAAATTGTGACTCATGTCACATTTACAGTATCACACAATAATATCATAAAGAGGATCTAAAACAAGTTATAAAGAGACCTACTCTAAATATAAGAAAATTTACTTTTGTATAAAACTCAAGTATTCAAACTTTGTCTCTGGCCCTACCAAACTCTGTGAAGTTTCTGTTCCCTACTAATCAGTACTCTCTGAACTTCACCAAACTACACAATGTCTCTCAAGCTAACATTGCCACTTCTACTATTAAATCTTACTTAGTATTATTATACAAACATACTGCTCTACCTTAAGTATTGCTGCTATAAGCTTTTTTTATTTCTTGGTAAATCTTTTAAATACTTCTATCAGAATACTTGACTATCTAGTTGCTATCATTTCTTGATTATGCTAATATTGTTCCACTAAATAAGTATTATAAATAAAAACTTAAAGTGATAAGTTAACAAGAGAATATTATATTGGGTTAATACAAGAGAATCTAATAGAATTCTTAGTACAAAGTATCTATCTTATATACTAGCTAGCTGGTCTGTACAAGACTAATACCAACCTATCCTAAAGACTATGTATAAGAGAACTAGCTCTTTTGAAACTTTTCTCTTTTATGTTTTTTGGCTGATTTGTATCTTATAATTCTTTCTTACATTCACACTTGTATTATTGAACTCCTATTTCCAGTACTCTCTTGCTCTTCTGTAATACTCTGTAATCTTCTGAAGTCTACTAGTATTATCTGCTTATCTACTTTTTCATCTTCAGAAACATTTACTAAGTACTCTTCTAATTTAGTCACTTTATTTTGAATTGTTCCTGATTACTTAAGTATCATCAATTCTTGCTTATGTAAACAGAATTCTGATACATTAGAATAAATCTGTTATTATATAGAGTAATCATTATCTTTAGAAATTTCTATTCTATTCTCTTAGAATTTTCTAAAGATAAGTGTGTAGTTTAGTATTTCTTAGACAATAGACTTAGGATTTGCTGAAGATTTAAAGTGCTTGCTCTTCCACTTAGTTACCCTAACACTATATGTTATTATAAGATTAACATATAGTAAACATATTATTATATTATAACATTACCCTAACTCTAACCCTAAGTTTATAATAAAAAAATAAAAATAAAAAAAACCAAGTTTATTATTTTCAACTCTAATATTATTTCTTTTCAAGGTTTTTCCTCTAGAAAAACTGACTTCTATTTCTGCTAGTTTCTCTCCAACTTTCTTAAATATTCATTCTTGAA